>Ga0272441_10000194_pt1 | contig 137016 bp, 111 predicted proteins | sample SSMProp6N_FD_193582 | JGI IMG/M metagenome (GOLD analysis project Ga0272441, IMG submission 193582) | Marine sediment archaeal communities from Little Sippewissett salt marsh, Falmouth, MA, United States - SSM-Prop-6N | ecosystem: Environmental > Aquatic > Marine > Wetlands > Sediment ...
AATTCGCGAATGTGGAAAGTTTCCCGCCACTTATGGATTTTATATTTTCACCGTTATATGATATTGAAAGGTTTTCCCCGTTGTAGATAACACTGCCAAGTGTTAGTATGTATGTCTTTGCATCTCCGGGTTTTATTCCTATAGCCGTAGTTTCGACGACTGCATTCCTGACAGAATTATCCTGATCAGCAACCTGCCTGTTAACCTTGAAGAGATTATGCTTTCCGGTCGGATCTGACATGAGTTTGTCGAATCCCATCTCTATCTGTGTTCCTTCGGTATTTGTCTTTGCGGATATTATGGAAGCCTTTGACAGTTCTGCTGTGTTGAAACTCCAAACTGAACCAAAGGCAGTATTTCCGTCTTTTTTGGTAACCACTTTCCAGTAATAAGTTTTGTCAGGCTGTAATTCTTTGTTTATTACAAAACTCTTTGTGACTATACCCGCAGAAACTTTTTCAAGATCGCTTTTTCTTGTTCCAAGGTATACGTCGTATGTCGCGTTGTCCTCGTCACATTCCCAGGTTAATGTAAGAGAATTTTCTATATTCACCTCTGTCGCGTTGTCTACAGGTGTTGGTGTGGCAGGGAACGATACAGTTTTAGATATTGTCTGAAATGTGTTCTGATATGTCTGTGTTGCTGCACCATTTACGTCTTTGGCAACTATTGTCCAGTAATAAGTCTTTCCCTCAGACAAATCAAGAGGTGAGAAAGATGTTTCCGTTATTCCCTCAATTGGCCCGACTTTTCTGTTCGTGTCTTTTACGGTGTCCAGATATACGAAATATCTTACAGCGTCACCGTCAGGGTCAACACTTTCTTCCCATGACAGTGTAACATTCGTTGATACTTCTGTCTGATTGTTTAAAGGTGATATTATAGAAAAAGAACTGGGAGGCCTGTTTCCCGTCATTACATCCGATGTTCCCACTTCTGCTGTGTTTCCCAATGTGTTCTGGGCAATTATGGTGAAATTGTATTTTGTTCTGCTTCCCATGTTTTCAAACAGATGTGTGGTATCCGTTGTGCTTATTGAATAATCCGCATTACCACGCAACATACTTTCAGTAGATCGCGGAACAGAATTATCATTTCGTTTATACAGATAAACCTTGTAAAGTATTTCATTAGCAGGATTCTGTACATCTGTGTATTCAGTCCAGGAAAGCCTGAAACTCGTGTCCTGTACTTCGCTTACAAGCAGTGATGGATCGACCAGAGGTTCACTGTCCTCAACAGGCTGAGGCAGAGTTTCCCCGTTAACAGTGAATGACCATACAGGTGAGGATACAACAACTCCCTCTTTGGTAACTGCTGCAACTTTCCAGAACCATACTCCTTCATTTAGATTCAACGTCGGAAAATGATTGTATTCAACAACGAAATAATCGTTGAAATTGTCCCTGTTTTGAGAATAATAAACCCTGTATTTGCTTTCGTGAGCAGAATCGAAAGAATCAGCCCATCTGAGATACAGGTTGTTCACATCCAGTACTTCACCATTGTATGGGCTTGGATTTACAGGCCTGTCCGGTGTGTAGACATTTTTTGTCCTGAAACAGGATGTGAAAGTCAGCATGATTATTATGATCAGGATAGAAGAAAAAAACGATTTCTTAAACATTATATCCCTTCTTTCAAAATTATTGTTATACCGATATGATAACAAACGTATTATCAGAAAACAAATATATAAAATATAAGTAATGTTTATTAAAAACAACCGTAAATAAGTAGGAGGTATTAAATTTGAAAATATCGATATTTGAAATATAGCGAAAAAATCAAGAAAATATCTGAAGCATTGAATATAAAAACTACCTGAAAGATTGTTGATTTCATAAAAATATACCCTTTGGGAAGTTCCATAAAAAAGCCACAGATGGGGGGCATCTATAGCAAAGGAAATTAAGCTTATAAAACGTTTTGAAAGGTTTTTGGGAAAAGGGAACAACTTTTCACATTCTTCAAAACGTAGATTGTTATCCATCAAATTAATTGTTTCATAGGGAGTATCAAACTTAAGAGTCTCACTATGAAAAACTATTTTGAAAGTATGGATATTTTATAATTAATTATATCGATATAGCAATATAAAATCAAGTTATATATCGTATTTTAAATATTTAATTTATGAGAGTAAACATGTTAAAATTGTTTATAATTTAAAAGAGGTAGATAAAATGGATATGAAATTATTTTCAACAAGAATATTACAGGCAAGAAAAGATATGAACCTTACTCAAAAACGGTTATCTGAATTATCAGGGGTTTCTCAGGCTACTATTTCGGAATACGAATCCTCAAAGGTGAGTACGACTCCAGGGATAGATAATGTTTTCAAGTTGAGTAAGACATTGGGGGTAAGTATAGATTATCTGCTGGGAATGTCCGATTCAAAATTGATAGACATAAGTGATGAGGAATTTACATATAAGAATGAATACAAATACAAAATGATACCTATTGAGAACAGGCCGGAAGATTTCAATCCAGGTAAAAAGAAAAGCGTATATGAGAATTACGTCATGGCACCCACAAGAGTTGAACTCAATATGTATTATTATTGTAATAATCATAAGATGTATCCCGTTATACAAAACGGCGATGTTATGGGCATTAAGAAAATCAAACCGGAGAACGGAGATATTGTTTTAGTTAAATTTCCTGAGGGAAATACTGAGTTTTGTAATTATTCATTGGGAAAGGGAATAATAAATCTGTCTTTTTCCAATCCTGCTTTTAAAGCATTAAATATAGAGAAAAGAGAATTTGAAGAAAAATATATGTATTATGGTGTTGTGGTTTCGGTTATAAGATTTTTTAAGTATTTTTAACCTTCTCATTTTTAAAGAATCAAATCTGATTAAATTTTAAAAATCTTCAATTGAAACATGTGTCGGGCTTGAATGCTGGTTTTACTGTTTAATTGAATTGAGAGGTGAAGAAATGAAAAAGATTTTTGTTTTATTTGTTTTTATCATGATTTCCCTGATGGTTTTTTCTTCGGATTTTGGTCCAAGAATACCGACTGCGTATTTTGCAACTGATGGAACCGGTCAATCAGATGAAGGCATACCACCCGATCCGTACGAAACCTTTTCATATGATCTGGCTTTACTGGAAGCCGGAATTGAGAATTTTAACGTGGTGTATTACACTTCCGTTCTTCCAAAGGAATCCTTTGAAATACCTTTAAAGCAAGCGGAAACTTATTTTCACCATGGCTCAGTTCTGGAATGTATAATGGCAAAAGCGGGTGGATATAAGGGAGATACTGTAGCAGCAGGTGTAGGAAGAGTATGGGCAATGGATAAAGATGGAAATGTTATTGGAGGATTTGCCGCAGAATACGAAAGGATTTACGACAGAGAAAAAGTTGATGAAAGCACCGCATACAATGATGCGAAAATGCAGCTTGAAAAATCGTTGAATCATGAATTGTCCATAAGAGGTTTAAAGCAATATGGAGATATGAAATTCGATATAACTTCTCTGTATATAGAAAAGAAGTATGGAATGGCTTTATCGGCATTGGGGTTTGTGAATTTTATATATCCGGAACCGTACCCTGTTGATGAGTAGATATAAATTATTGGAGGGAATATGAAGAAATTAGAATCAGCAGAAATCGCGGAATTTGTCGCAAAATTAAACAAAGAAGAAGAGAATTATACCGGTTTTGTTGGCACTGAAGAAGAGGAGATTCTTCATTATCTGATTAATGAATTTGAATCCCTGGATAGTTCTTTTTGTGTCGAAAAAGAGGCCGATGGTATAAAAGCCATCATAGGGGCTGAAATTTTCAATGATAAAACGGGTGAAGTATGGGGTCCTTTTATAGCTGACGAAGGAGAAAACAAATTTTTGGAATTTTTGTGGAATGATTTTATAGAAAAAATCCCAAAAGATACCGAGTCGTTGAGTTTTTATTTTTCAAAGGTTAATAAAAAATCTGAGAAATTGTGCAAAGCCATAAAAGCGTCCAGAAAAAAAGAGCATTATATTTTGATTGCGAAAAAAGAGAGTTTTAAAGCTTGTGCAGATAATGAATACATAGATACTTTAAATGAACAGGATTACATTGAATTTGCAGATCTTCACGATAAAATTTTTCCAAAAACCTATTATTCAGGCAGGCAGATTGTTGAGAGAATATCTGAAGAAAATGTAGTATTTGTTTTTAAGCAGAAAAGAGTCAGAGGATACATATATATTGAAGCATCTAAGGAATTTGATGAAGCGAGTATAGAATTTTTAGGTGTGGACAGTGAATTCAGGAATCATGGAATAGGAAGTCAACTCTTACAGCATGCATTGAAATGGGTTTTTCAAGATAAAAAGATAAGTAAGGCTTATCTCAGCGTTAATTCAGAAAATGCCAATGCGTTATCATTATATGAAGCAGCTGGTTTTGAATTACAACATCATATGGTCAATTACTTAAAAGAAGCCCCATTTGAACTTATTTAAATTATAATCTCAGATATTTCAGACACCACTAAGTCAACTGGCATATCAGTGGTGTCTATTTTATTTGTACTCATATTTTCATAATTATTCAATCTCTTAATACTTTTTTCTATAACAGAAAAATCTCTTTTATCTACTGTCATTCTTTTATTCAATTCGCTTTTTGAACAAGTCAACGTGATTTTTATTATTTCCAGATTTTGGGTATTCAGATTTTTAAGAATTTCTTCAAATATTTCCTCTAGATGTATAACCCAACAGAATATTATATTTTCAATATCCGGATTTTTTATGAAATTGTTCAGCATATAGGTGATATTTTCCATAACCATTTTTTTGTTGTACTCATTTACGGTGAATGGGTTCAGCATCCAACACCAATCACCATCCAGCCAGACACTTTTTTCTGTTCTACCGAGTAACTCTTTACATACAGTGCTTTTTCCGACTCCAATTGTTCCGTTTATAATGATTAATTTTTTCATTCTTGCTCCCTTAAATATCTTCATATTGTATTTAAACAAAAAAATCCATCAGAGATGGATTTTTTTCTTGTCTGATCGCTTCCCCGCACATGGACTTAGAACGGCTTACAACTAAAAAAGGAGTTGTTTTCATCGAGTCGTTAAATGTTATTATAGGTAATTAAAAAACCTGTATTCACAAACATTATGCCTGAATACGGTGATTTAATATGAATTCTGAATATAACTTTTAAATAATTCACATTACTAATCATTATTATATACAAAAAATATAAAACATCAATACCTTTAGGTATATTTTTTGTTGTAATACGGTTAAATATACTTTGAAGGACGAGAGTATGTTCAAATATTAAAACATACATCATATATGAAATCTAAATATATCTTGAGATTTACTGAATCATTATTTTTAGCGTAGTTTAAACCGGGGTTTATAGTCGATTTCTAATTCATTTAATATTTTATTGATAATGAATAAAATATAAGTCCGGGAGAGAATTTTATAATTCCTGTGAACACCTTTGATAAACTAATTTATTTATATATTCTTTCTTTAAGATTTCCGACCAATTTAATTTCAACACTTATAATACTATTTTTATTCAATAAAATATTTTATTTATACAAAAAAAATTTTGGTATTATTTCAGGTTGTTATAATCCTAATAAATATATACCGATCTATATAAATAAGAGGTATATATAATGATTATAATTATATTAGGAGGAAGAAATGAGAAAAGGTTTTATTTTAGTGCTTTTTTTTACACTATTGCTTTTATCTTCTTGTACAAATGTACTTGAAGAAAAATTTGTGGGAAGTATACAAGTTTTAGTTACCGAATACAGAGCTGGGCCAGCTGTTGAAGATGCCGATGTTCTTATATTTAATTCTGGGAATTCTAAAAAAATTGGAATTGCAAGGACAGGTTCTACGGGAATTGCAAATGTCAAAATAACTGAAATACCGGAATATATAGATGTAAAGTGTATTAAGAATGGTCATGCACTTAGCTATACGAAGAATATTAAAACTTCAAATGTTATTTCCACGGTATTGGAAACTGTTATGAGAAAAGCTGATCTGAACAAGGATCCGCTTTCTCAAAAAAGTCCAGTTGTTTTTATTGAATATCTTGATTCTCAATTAAATGAATTGGATATGACAATTTCAGTAAAAAATGACTTCAAAGTGAGAATTTCTGTTGATGATACATTCAATCATGCATATAAAATATTTAAGCCGCTTTTTAATTCTGTTCCTAAAGATAACATGGTGAAGTTTGATGATAATACCATAGGTGAAAATGAATATGTAACGGAGGCCACGCAATCTGTTTTCGATATTTCTATTGCCGGTTATAACGGTGAGAGCGAATTGAATTTCGTTGTTTACGATAGAAATGGAAACAGAGTTCATATCGTTGAATACCTGAATATCGAAAAAAATGATAATGAGCTCCCTGTGAATCCTTATATCCCTGTTAAATTCAAGGAATTCCAAAATGAGGTTGGAAGTTATAATATTCATTCATTTACAAGAAGAAGAGGGAAACAGGTATACGGAAGTGCTTCGAGAACTGCACCAGAAGGCGGGAATCTCTGGATCAATCTTTATTGGGCTGATTATACTTCTGCAAATGTAAATGGAGTTTTGTCTCCGGAAGGATACAATGTCTACAGATCATTTGATGGCGGAAATTACCATAAAATAGGATTTGTAAATGAAAATTATGCATCAGGTAAAGCTACGGATTCTCTGCCGCTGTTTACTGATGATACTCCTTTACTGAAGCCCGGTAAAAAAGTGTTTTATGCGATTTCTTCAGTATATGGAACTTCCGAAACAGAATTGGTAAAATTGGGATCGGTAATTCCGCTCGATTCTTTCAACGTTGAACTTATGTCTCCGAAACAGAATGAAACAGAAGTAAGCAGAAATCCTAATTTAAAATGGAGACCTACTAAGGCTCTTTCTTCAGAGGAAGGAATCGTAAAATATCATTACGTTCCTTTTATATACGACTGGGTTCATGGGGAACATGGCCAGACAACAAAACCTATGTTACCGATAATAGTAAATGGTGAAGATAATAACATGTGTATCTTTACAGTTGATAGCCCGTCAAACGTGATAGTTCCATTTACCGGTAATAAAACAGATTCTACCTGGGGTTGTATATGGAAGAGAATTTGTCCAGGTGGCGGAAAACTGTTTGAATTAAAAGACGATAAACTTCAGGCTAATAAGAGTTATGACTGGGGAATTAACGTGGCGTATGCCGATGTCAGAGATGAAGACAGTATTTCGAGATCTATTGCAGCCGATTTTAGAAGCGATTATACGGGTTGGGGCTTTGATCCTTATCCTGGATATATGGAACCCGATTTACATGCTGTGTTTACCACCGGAACGAAATAGTGAAAGGAGTATAAAATGAAAAAAAGTATTTTATTATTTATTATAGCAATTACGATTATTTTATTTTTCAACGCATGCTCTGTTGTCAGTAATGAATCACAGGGTACAGTCACCACTGGGGACAGTGTATTTATAGAATATGGGGATCTTAGTGAAGAGGATATAATAGAAAAACGTTTGATAATAGGGTATGAAAGAATAGATGACGCAACTGATTTTTTGAATTTGTTTAACGGTGTGATTTTAACAGAAATTCCTGAAATCAAAGTAGCTGTGATTGAAACAGAAGATGATGTGACAGAAATTTTCAAAATGATGAAGGGCAGTGAATTTGAAGGGATCAGGTATATAGAGCCCAGCTTCAAAAGAACACAGATAAAAACAGTAGTTGAGAATGAAAATGAAGTTTCAAGATCTGCTGGGCAAGATGAATATGATAAATACCAATGGGGAAATAAAGCAATAAATAATGAATATGCATTTGATAATGGGATTACAGGTAAAAATGTTGTTGTCGCGGTTTTTGACAGTGGATGCGATGGTGAACATCCAGATCTGACCGGACAGTTCGTAACCGGGTATAATCCACTGGACGATACGATAATTGCGGGCGGAGAATCGATTTCCTATAATACTCATGGCACACATGTTGCGGGTATTATTGCAGCTAAAAAAGGCAATGGAATAGGTGTATCCGGGGTGGCACCGGATGCGAAAATCATGCCGATACCCATATTCCAGCCCTGGCATCCTCTGTATCCGACTACGGATTTATTCATAGGTGATGCCTTTGTTGCGAAGGGAATGGTTTGGGCAGTTAACAACGGTGCAAAAATCTTACAGCATAGCTGGGGAGGACCGGGATATTCTCAGGTGCTTAAAGACGCTTTCGATTATGCATTGGAAAATGGTGCGGTACCAGTAGTATCTGCCGGAAATCATCATATAGATTGTAACTGGAAGATGCCGGGTAAATATCCTGGGGTCATTGCCGTGGGTGCGAGTAATGTAAGGGATGAACTTGCTTATTTCTCTACAAGAGGGGATTTTGTTTCGATTGTGGCACCAGGTGAAAGAATATTATCCACAATAGCTTTAAACGCTGTTGCCGAAGATGGAATATATGGGAAAGAACCTTATGGATATTTAAGTGGAACTTCAATGGCTGCACCTTACGTTTCAGGTGTTGTTGCCTTGATGTTTGAAAAATATCCTGATGCAACTGTTTATCAGATTAGAAAATTACTGGAAAATTCTGCTGACAGTTTGAATGGTTATGAAGGATACAGCAGAGATACAGGTTTTGGAAGGGTAAATGTAAAAACAGCCCTTGAATCTTCAATTGTCTCACAAAACGGTGCGGATTTCGTGGTAAAAGTTACTGACAGTAGTGGATCAACTCCACTTGCCGGTGTTTATGTAAGTCTTATATGCGAAAACAACAGGAACTACTTTGCAAATACAAATGATAAAGGTATGGCTTGCTTCTATTCAATAGATAGTGAAAATTACGATATTTACGTAGGTGGACCAGATTATGCAAATCCGAATTCAATAACACTTAACGATTATGAAGAAGTTCAGAAAACGATTTACAATCATCATGTAGAAGGGATTTCAACTCTTGAAATAAAACTCTCATCTGATTTCAATGCCACATTGAAGATGCCTTCAAAAGCTGGAGAATATTGTGTAAGGCTTGTAAATTCCAAAGACAATGAAATTTTCCAGGAGAAAACAGCTTCTGAAAATCAGCTGGTAACACTTGAAAAACCTCAGAATACCAAGGGGAATATTAAATATTTCATATCTGTGGATGCCAAATCAGATCCGACACAATTCGCTCCTGTGATCGCTGAAGATTTCGAATCCGGAGATTTCAGTAATCCCGAATGGGATTGGCAAATGGATTTAGGTGGTATTGTTGGGATGCCTCCAGATCCCGCGACATTCCCGTTTGTTCAGGGGAATTTTGTGAATTCAGGTGTAAATGCAGTTCAGTTCAACGCACCCGAAATGAGTAACAGTTCTTTTGGAAGTACGGTTACTTTAGCCGAAGGTAAAGAATACATGTTGCTTTTTGATGTTAAAACATCCAGTTATGAAGCGAAGGACAGCGTATGGGATTCTGACCGATTCCAGTTAAAAGTCGATGGTAACTTCTTCAGAAGTTTTTCTCCTTTGACATTCTATGCCATGGAATGTGGGGAAAAAGACTGGAAAACTTTTGCCGTACCACTTAACGGCGGGCAGCATATTCTTGAATTTTATTTCTTCAGATTTTCTGGTAAAAATGTGGGAGAAAATACTGCCTGGATAGACAACATAAGAATTGTTCCAATCGAGGATGTTGATGTTGAAGCGAAAATAAACATAAACAATGAAGAATTGAATTTCTCAAGCAACATTGCAGAATCTAGATTTGTAGACGGTGTTGTTGGAGATGAATTCTATTTCAGCATTTTCTGATATGTGTAAGTAAAATAAAACCGGGGTTTTAAACCCCGGTTTTATCAATTTCTATTTTTCGTGATATTGCACCGTAAATTATATCCATTCCTACTTTGTTGTAACCACCTTCAGGAAGTATTATATCCGCATAATATTTCTGAGGCTCGACAAAACTCTTGAAAGCCGGAGCGACAAATCTTCTGTACTGGTTTATTATACTGGTTATTGACCGCTGCCTTTCAACCATATCTCTTTCTATTCTTCTGAGAAGTCTTTCATCATCCTGAGTCTCAACGTATATGGAGAGATCGAAAAGATTTCTTATACTTTCTTTGTAAAGTACGAAAAGCCCTTCTACTAATATTACTTCACTTGGCTGTACATCTATGAATATTCCCGGTTCTCTTCTGTAGGTTATAAAGCTGTAATCCGGCATTTTTACACTTTTTCTATTTTTAAGTTTCTTTAAATCGGATTCAAACAGTTCAAAATCAAATGCGGCGGGAACATCCAAATTGAAATCCTGTGGCTGAATTCCCGGAGGGAGGTCTATGTAGTAATTATCCATATTTATCAGAGTACAGTGATCTGCAAGTTTTCTTGCCAATTTTCTGGCAACAGTGGTTTTTCCCGAACCACTACCCCCTATTATTCCTATCAGCATATATATCCTCCAATTCCTTGGTATTTCGGTGATTATAGCATACTAAAAATCAAGGTCAACAGCTTTTCAAAATAATTTAATAGTGTGAAGAAAAAGCATGGTTACTTACCCATTTACCTTATAAATTACAGCTCTTCCTGATCGCTTATTATTTCAATGCCATCGAGCTTGAATCTTTCATGGAGGCTTTGAAGTGCCTGTACTCCCTGTTTTTGATCTATGATGCATGAGATTTTAATTTCCGATGTACTTATCATCTGAATGTTTATTTTTTTCTCGTAAAGTGTGCCGAAAAAAGCAGAAGCGACTTCAGCACTGCCCGCAATTCCGGTTCCTATTACCGATAATTTTGTCACGGAAGTGTCGTGCTCCACTCTCAATGCGCCTATTTCTTTGGCTATTTTATCGGTTATGTTTAAGGCTTCAGACAAGTCATCTTTTTTTACCGTAAATGTTATGTCGTTTACTGAATCCCTGTTTACATTTTGTATTATCATATCGAAATTGATGTTGTTTTTTGCCAGTGTCGAAAATACACTGTATGCTATTCCTGGTTTATCGGGTACCTCCAATACGGATATTTTTGCTATATCGTCATCCAAAGTTACTCCTCTTACAAGTACTTTTTCCATTTTATCTACCTCCGTAATTTCTGTTCCTTCAGATTTTGAAAAGCTGGAACGTACTACCAGTGGTACTTTGAATTTTCTGGCCAGTTCTACTGAACGAGGATGCAATACTTTTGCACCCAGTTGTGCGAATTCCAGCATTTCATCGTAAGATATTTTTTTTAGTATGCGCGCGTTTTTTACAATTCGTGGATCTGTGGTATAAACACCTTCAACATCGGTGTATATTTCGCATTTTACAGCATTCAATGCAGCTGCAATTGCCACAGCTGTGGTATCCGCCCCCCCGCGTCCAAGCGTGGTTATATTGTCTTCATAGCTTATTCCCTGAAAGCCAGCTGCAATTATTATTTTTCCATTTGAAAGTTCATTCATCATTCTGTCTGTTTTTATATTCACTATACGTGCTTTTTTATGCGAAGAGTTGGTTATTATCCCGCATTGAGGGCCTGTTAGTGAAATTACTTCATAATTCATTTTTTCAATTGCCATTGCAAGCAGGGATACAGATATCTGTTCGCCAGTGGAAAGCAGCATGTCGAGTTCTCGTGCAGAAGGTTTAGAATTGACATCTTTAGCCATTTTGATGAGATTATCGGTTGTATCTCCCATCGCAGAGACTACCGCTATTATTTCGTATCCCTGATTTTTTGATTCGATGATTCTTCTGGCGACATTTTTTATCCTTTCAGTATCTCCCACTGAAGTACCGCCATATTTTTGTACCAGAATTTTTTTCAAGACATATCACCTCTGTTTTATTCAATCAAGTATTTTTATAAAACAGTTCGTCCATCCTTTTGAGTTTATTTCTTCTATGTATTCTATGATTCTTTTCTGTTCGGTTTTTTCGCTGACCATGATCAGGTCTTTGTGATCTTTATATACCTTACAATTCACATTGTCCTCTTCCATTCTGCCGAGTATTTGCTTTATTTCTTCATCGGAATCGGGAGTGATTCTTATATAGTAACGATTCACATTTCCTTCGATTCCTGTGAATTTTATACCGTTCCCGGAGAACTCGGGGTAAAGAGATTTATTTGTGTTTATCAGATCGAGTAAATCGCTTACAACCGCATTTGCAGTGGGAAACATCCCGGCACCTTCGCCATCCAGTTGAAGTTCTCCTATGTAATTGCCGTTAATTGCTACCATGTTTTTAGCTCCGGGTACGCTTGCAAACACATCGTTTCTATCTATCAGTACCGGTTCCACACATGCGTTGAAACAGTTTTCTTTTCTGGCAGCATGGGCAAATAGTTTTGGAATGTATCCCATATGCCTTGCCGCGGAAACATCTATAGAAGTTATATTCCTGATACCTCTGCAATTTATCTCTTCCGGTTTCAGGTGTAAATCGTAGGCTATCGAACATAATATGGACAATTTTCTCTGTGCATCGTAACCATCTACATCTGCGGTTGGGTCTGCTTCGGCATATCCAATTTCCTGTGCCAGTTTTAAGGCTAAGTCGTATTCCATTTTTTCTTTTACCATTTTATCAAGTATGAAATTTGTTGTTCCATTCATGATTCCTTTTATAGAAGAAATTTCGTTGATATCCTTTATCTGGTTAATCGTTTTAATTATCGGAATTCCACCGCAAACACTGGCTTCATAACCAAAAAAAATGGAATTATCTTTTACCTTCTCTATTATTTCTAAAAAATATTTTGAAACCACGGCTTTGTTTCCTGTGATAACATTTTTTCCATTTTCTATAGATTTTATTATGTATTCATATGCTTCATCCAGTCCGCCGATGAGTTCGATTACCGTATCGATTTCCTTATTTTCTATTATTTCATGAGCGTTTTCAGTTAGATGTAATCCGTTTAAATCCACATCTCTTTTTTTGTTTTTATTTTTTACCAGTATGGACACTATTTCTATTTTTTCTCCGAATTTCTTTTGCCAGAAAGCGGATTTGGCGTTTACTATTCTGAAAACTCCGGTACCAACTGTACCGAGGCCTAGTAATCCTATTTTCATATGCATTCCTCTTTTCAGATGTTTTTAGAAAATCCTGTAAGTATAATACAATGGATGTAAATTTAGTAATTCTATTACATATGATGAAAAAAGTCAAACTGAATGATGTTTTTACAGATTTAAAATGAAACTGAAATAACTTATTTTATTACCAATAATCCTTTTAAATTTCTTTTTTTGATAAGGTTTTGCCATATTTTTTGAATATGTTACAATCACTCAAATCAGACCGGAGGTGTTTTATGCAGTATTTGAGCACCAGAAATAAAAATAATAAAATCAGTTTTACAGAGGCTGTTCTGAAGGGGATTTCCGAAGATGGTGGGCTTTATGTACCTGAAAGTTTCCCAATAATTGATATAGAAAAATGTTTGAATGAAACATCAGGGTATATCGATTTATGCTTTATAGTGTTGAAAGAATTTCTGACAGAAATAGAAGAAAATGACCTCAATAAAATATTGTTAAATTCATACGATGATAAATTCGATACGGCTGAAAAAGTAGTGATAAGAGATGTTGAGGGAAATTATTTCCTCGAACTGTTTCATGGTCCGACACTGGCATTTAAAGATATGGCTCTTTCTGTACTGCCGTATTTTATAAAAGAGGCAAAAAAAATAAGAGAAGTTGAGGAAAAAACAGTAATTTTAACCGCAACGTCCGGTGATACGGGGAAAGCAGCCCTGCAGGCATTTCATGATATGGAAAATATAGAAATAATAGTTATTTATCCCGAACATGGTGTCAGCAACATGCAAAAACTTCAGATGAAAACACAACTGGGGAAAAATGTTCATGTAATAGGTATAGAGGGAAATTTTGATGATGCGCAGACAGCAGTGAAAAAAATATTCAACGATAATGGCTTTAAAGAAAAAATGAGAAACGCGAATATGACTTTTTCCTCTGCGAATTCAATAAATATTGGAAGACTGCTGCCACAGATAGTATATTATTTTTACACATATCTGGATTTTATTAGAAAAAACAGGATAAGTAATGGAGAAAAGATTAATTATTGTGTGCCCACTGGAAATTTTGGTGATATACTTGCAGGTTATTATGCTTCATTGATGGGGCTGCCTGTCAACAGGCTTATATGTGCCTCCAACAGGAATAAAGTGCTTTCTGAGTTTTTCGATAAAGGCATATACGATATCAACAGGGAATTTTATAAAACCATTTCTCCTTCCATGGATATTTTAATTTCGAGTAATCTTGAAAGGCTGATTTTTCACATTTCAAAAGATGATGAATATGTTTGCAATAAAATGAAATCTCTGAAAAAGGAAGGATTATTTGAAATTGAACCTGACATAAGAGATTCCCTATCAATTTTCAGTGCGGATTTTTGTGATGAAGAGGAGACCAGGGGTGAAATAAGCGATTTTTACTATAAAACAGGATATCTTATGGATACACACACTGCCGTTGCACATAATGTATGGAGAAAATATAGAGAAAAATATAATGATGATCATAAAACCGTAATTCTTTCCACCGCAAGCCAGTATAAATTTTCTGATTCCATTTGTGATAGTCTCGGTATTCTATACGATGAAAATGATGTTTTTTCTCCCATGAATAAAATTAATCAATGTACCGGTGTTAAGATTCCGGATTCATTTGAAAATATCATGAATCAGGGGATAATTCACGATAGGATATGTCAAAAGGAAGATATAGTCAAAATATTGAATGAAATTCTGGAGTTGGGAGTATGAGCTGCATCAAAATAAAAGTTCCTGCAACAACTGCGAATATAGGGCCGGGTTTCGACTGCCTGGGAATGGCGTTGGATATTTACAACGAATTTGAAGTTGAGGAGATTGAAAATGGCCTGGAATTTTACGGATGTGATGAAAGGTATTCAAGTGATGAAAATCTTTTTTACAAATCAATGCTGTTTGCCTTTGAAAGGCTGAAATACAAATCAAAAGGGTACAGAATAAAATTTATGGCGGGTATTCCCTTAAGCAGGGGCCTTGGAAGCAGTGCTTCATTAATTGTCGGTGGGTTGATTGCCGGACAGGTTATTGCCGGCAAATCGTATGATGAAGAAAAAACGCTGTCATGGGGAACTGAAATAGAAGGTCATCCGGATAATATTGCTCCGGCTATATTCGGAGGTTTCTGCCTTTCAGGTATGGAAGAAGAACATGTGTTTCATTCATGTATTCCAGTGAGTGCAGATTTTTCTTTTCACGTTTTAATACCATCTTTCGAACTTTCCACGGTTGAAGCCAGAATGGTTCTGCCTCAAAAAGTGGATTTTAAAGATGCGGTTTTTAACATTTCAAGAAGTTTACTGCTTGTGGAATCATTCCGTAAAGGAGATTTTGACAGTTTGAAAATTGCCTTGAAAGATAAGCTGCATCAGAGATATCGCGGAAAACTCATAGACAGATATGAAGAATTGGAGTGCAGGATTTTAAAGGACAAAAATCATTGCATATTTATAAGCGGGGCAGGTCCTTCGATAATGCTTGTTGGAAAAAAAGATATGGAAGAAAATGAATTTATTGATACTTTAAAAGAATACATGGGTTATAAATGGGAATTAAAAAAAGTGAATATTGCCGTTTCTGGTTTAAAATTACAAATTAAATAGAAATGTTAATAATTTAGAACAAAATAGGAATTTTATTATATCTTTATTTTAATAAATGATATAATTATTGTATTAAGAGTAGAATTGTTTAAGCGTAACGGAGGTGTCTTTTTTGTTGTGGAAAGAAAGGCTTTACGAAGCGTTTATGAAAAATCCCGTTATGGGTATAACTGTTAACAATCTGATTTTTGACGGTAAAGGTATTCCTCAAGATATAAACTTTATTGATGTTAACGATTATTTTCTTAAAATCAATGATAAAAAAAGAGAAGAAATTGTTGGGAACAGACTGAGCCGGATTTTCAAAATGGATGAAGAAGAATTGCGGGAAGTCCTTGAAAGGGCTTATGATACTATTTATAATAAAAAAGAACAGACGATTTATAATTATTGTTCCGAAAAAGGAAAAAACTATAAATTACAATTCTTTCCATTGGACGATAACACTTTTTACACATTTGCCGAAGAAAATGCATTTGTTTCCACTGAAACAATAGAAATCGATAAATTGTATTATGAAAAAAAGTATGAATCAATTTTCAATACTCCAAATGATGGGGTTGCTCTGCATGAATTAAAAATTGATAAAAATGGAATTCCAGAAGATTATATAATATTAGCAATCAACGAAAGTTATGAAAAAATACTTGGGATAGAAAGAGAAAAAGTTATAGGAAAGTCTTCTTCTGAGGCATACTCAGTTGATAAACCTCCGTATTTAGGTATATATTCCGATGTGGCTTTAAATGGTGGTATAAATGTTTTTCAATCTTACTTTCCACCTATGGATAAGTATTTCAATATTTTTGTTTTTTCACCAGAAATAAACAAATTCATAACAGTTTTTTCCGATATTACCCAGATAAAGAAATATGAACTGAAACGTGAGCACCTGTTTAAGCTGTTGACTACACTTAAAGACATAAGCAGGATTCTTGCGCATAATCGAATGAATGATAATCTGCTGGATGATATTTGTGAAAAAATAAATAGAAGTGGTGATTATAAATACAGTGCCGTTTTATTGTTTGATGATGAAAAAAAACTATACAACATTTTCCAGGCAGGAGAGAATTTGATAGAAGTTGAGGAACTTGCAGATCTCCCCTGTGTTAAGAAGGCAATTGATTTTCCTGAAGCCTTTTTCATATTCGATACTAAAAAATGTAACTGTAAACTGTCCGAGAAAGATTATGCCTGCATAATAAAAAAACTTGAATACAACGATAGACTTATAGGGGTTTTAATTTCCATCACCGATGGTGCTTTTGATGAAAATAGCGAAGAGCGAATGATATACGATGAAATTGGTGGGGAGATAGCCTATTACATATATAGCGAAGAAATTGAAAATAAAAAGTATATAGCGGAGCAAAACCTTTTGGAAAGTGAAAGGCAGAAAACGACTCTGATAAACAACCTTCCTGGCTGTGTTTACAGATGTAGGAATGATGAAAACTGGACTATGGAATTTTTAAGTGAAAGGGTTTTTGATTTAACCGGATATGATGCCAGTGAATTCATAAATAACAGTTTGGTGTCCTTTGAACGCATTATACATGTTGATGACAGAGAAAGGGTAAGGGATGAAATACAGAGTTTTATAAGTGCAGGAGATTCGTTTGAAATAACTTACAGAATAATAACTAAAAATGGTGAAGAAAAATGGGTATGGGAAAAAGGATGCGGAATACTCGATGAAGAAGGGAAACTGAAAACTATTGAGGGTATCATTACGGATATTAGCTTACAGAAAATTACGGAAGCCAAACTCAATGAAGAACTTAAAATGAGTAAATGTATAGCGGATATAAGTAAAATGATTTTAATACCTAATGTGTCTATTGTGGATATAGCGGATGAGCTTAGACGTATAGCATCGGAATTGACGTGTAGTGAACAATCAATAGTATCGATTATAAATTCGGATGAAGACAATGCCCTGGTGCTTTCTCAGAATATGGAAAATAGCAATCTATCAGAAGAAAATTCTTTTAACCGTTCAGTTGAAATAATATACAACCGTCTTGTTGAACTGAGTATTGATAATAAAGATATATTAACTTTTAATTCTGAGGAAGAGATTAGAGATATGTTTGACCTTAAAGGTGAAGCTCCTGGAAACCTTATATGTATACCTGCCGTATCCGATGGGGAGACTTTAGGGCAGATATTACTTTTGAACAGTTCGATGGGATATTCTGATGAACAGATTTCCAAGATGGAAAAGTTATCGGACGTTTTTGCTATGGCACTTTTTAAAAAACGTAACGAAAATGAGTTGATAAACTCAAAAGAAGAAGCGGAAAAGGCAAGCAGGGCAAAATCAGAATTTCTTGCCAACATGAGTCATGAAATCCGAACACCTATGAACGGTATCATAGGCATGACTGATTTGATGCTTACAACTGATTTGTCACTCGAACAGCGTGAATATCTTGAAGCTGTTAAAACTTCTTCTTTTTCTCTTCTGGACATAATTAACGATATTCTGGATTTTTCGAAAATAGAAGCGGGTAAGATGGAAATACAGCCATCTGTATTCAACATAGTCGATCTTATAGAAAATGTGATCGTTCTGATGAAAATCAAAGCCCATGAAAAAAATATTGAAATGCTATACGAATTTGATCCTAATATTCCTGAATTTTTAATAGGTGATTCTCTGAGAATAAGGCAGGTTTTCTTGAACCTGCTGAGTAATGCGTTGAAATTCACCGAAAAAGGTGAAATATTCATATCGATAAAAATTGAAAATGAATGTGACCTTGAGAGCCATAAATATAAAGAAAATGATGAAATATTCATAAGATTTACCGTAAAGGATACGGGAATAGGCATATCGGAAGAAAAACAGGAAAGAATCTTTGAAAGCTTTACACAGGCCGATGGTACTACAACCAGGAAGTTCGGGGGAACTGGCCTTGGGCTTGCGATTTCTAAGAAATTAGTCGATATGATGGATGGATATATTGAAGTTGCAAGTATTCCCGGCAAAGGCAGTGAGTTTTCATTCTGCCTGCCACTTAAAGTATCTAAAAATGCCAAAGAAGATATGATTAGCAGGGTATCCGAAATTAAAAGGATACTGGTTGTGGATGATAATATTACAAATGTGAAAATACTTATAAATATGGTTAAACAATGGGGGATAGAAGCAGTTTCCGCTTCGGGTGGAGCCGAAGCCATGGTGATTTTATCCGAAGCATATTCAAAGGGAGAGGTTTTTGATGCATTGCTCGTCGATTACCATATGCCGGAAATGAATGGTGTGGAGCTCATAAACAATGCCAGCTCCTTTCTCAAGGATAAAGCGGTAGTGGTTATGCTTTCTTCCAAGGATACTTCACAGCAGCTTGAAAGAATTAAAAAGTATAATTTTCTCGACCATCTCATAAAACCCGTTACCATGAATGATTTAAAACGGATTTTATTAAAATTCGTAAAAAAGGGTATTTCAGAAGAAAATAAATTATCCGATAAGAGTTTAAAGAACGTACTTTTGGTCGAAGATGACAACATAAACCTTATGATAATGAATAAATTCCTCTCCAAAAACGGTTTTGTGGCTGATATGGCAAAAGATGGATATGTAGCTCTGGAAAAGCTTTTCGAAAAGAAATTTGATATGATATTGATGGATGTTCATATGCCAGGCATAAATGGTATACAGGTCGCCGAAAAGGTTCGCAACTCCGCATCTGAAAATCGCAACACACCTATAATCGCCGTGACTGCGGATGTCGCTTCGAAAAGTAAAGAGGCTTGCATCCAGGCCGGTATGAATGATTTCGTCACAAAGCCCTTTGATGGCGAGATATTACTTAGAAAAATAGGAGATTTGATAAAAGTTTAAGATTAATTTTTAGATTTCCTGTAAAGCAGAAAAGCGGAAAACATTATGAAAAGAAAAATATAATAGGCAATTAGAAGGATTTTTAATTTCAAGGAATTTCCGGTAATATCGAAATTTATGTCGTCATCCAGTTCTTCGGGAAGAGGTATGGGGTCATAATCAATTCCGTACTGAGTTGAAATGCCTTTCATGTACAGAAGATGGATTACGGAAACGTTTTTCTTTGCCATTTCATAAAGCACTCCTGTTTCAGAAGCTTTTGGAAACTCTTTTATTTCATTTATGCCCGGTTTGAGTTTCAGAAACTCAACACTTTTACCCGTGTTGGTTATAGCCCCGCCAATATTAACGAATGCCTTTATGCCTCCATTGGCTTTTTTGAAATATGTCTCCATCCTTCTGGAGATGTTTTTTTCAAAATCCTCCTCATATATAACTTCGTATCCACTGTTGAAAACTATATCTTCAAGCATAGCCTGTCCATAACCCATCAATCCACGGCCAATATCATCGTCCCCACCTATTGATACGGCTATGGGTTTGAATTGTCCATATCCGTTTTCATTCAGTTTTTTTGCCATATGAATGAGAGTTAAATCCGGAATGTTGGCACCCCATTGAGAAGCTCCGGCAGAAATAATTATCAGAGGGTTCAGATTCATAGCTTCGCATGCACCTACAGTTGCAAGAAGCAGGGAAGGAAATGATCCCGAGGAACCTATTGCAACGTTATCTCCAGCGTTCAATCCAAGCTGCATAAAGAAAGATACTATCAGTGAAGCCATATTTGGATTAGTTGAAGTCCTTTTTGCCTGAAGATGGCCCATGGTTGTCGTAATTTCGTTATATTCTTCGCCTATCACACCGGTACTGTTTGGATCGTATTCTTTATCTATCTCAATTCCAAGTTCTTCGCGATATTCTTTTATTACTTCTATGTATGTTTTCATGTTATCAAAAGCTTTTTGCATGTAGGCGGAATTTTCCATCTGATTGAATTTAATAATCAGTTTGTATCCCGAGTAAAAAGCTATATTGCAGAGCAGAAAGAAAAACATGAAAATCCTTTTGGATTTACTCATATCATGGCAAACCCTTTCATGATAAGGTATATGCAAAATGCAACTGCTATCATTGATACCAGTGTCCACACTATTCCCTGTCTTTCGATTACGTTACTCAACAATCCGGGTACTATCCAGCCAACGGTTCTGAATTCCTCTCCACCTGGAAACAAAAACGGCATGTATCTGTACCACAGCAATGTCAGAAGTCCATTCAATACCAGCAGAAAAACAAAACGCCTTCTTCCGAAAAGAATAAATTTTCGCGAAAAAAGTCTGTATATCAGAACACAAATAAGGGATACCGCAATAGTTCCTACTATTCGTAAAGGCTGGTCGAGATACAATGCTATGTATACGGGTACTACGATACCACCGGGATAAATCCCCATGATTTCCACAAAAAAAGAGGCGATTACCAATCCTACGAGAGTTATTTCGACGTTCATATGATGTCTCCAGTCCTTTCCCAGTATTTTATGTATTCTTCACCTTTACCCACAAGGTTTCCAAAGCCGAAGATGACTTTATCGTTCCCGAGTAAATAATCATCATGCAATTTACCTATATTTTTATCGCTTAATACCACTGGATGTAAATTCTTTAGTTTTTTCGCAGCAGCAGCGGCGTGTCCGCCTGTTATGTAAAGTTCATCGAATATATTTTCGTTTTCGGAGAGGAACTTACACCATTGCAATGTCCTTTCGCCTTTATCCGTTCTCAAAACCATCAATCCGATTTTTTTGTAGTTTGATTCAGGCAATTTTAATATGGATTTTTCCATTACCTTTAACGTGGAAACAGGTTCATTTGCCGCAAAAGCGTTAACTGCAAAGCTTTTTTCAGATAATTTCCATATTCTGGATTCTCCGATATCTTCGGTTACTCTTACTTCCGCAAAAATTGAAGGAGAAATATTTATGCCAGTTAATTCACAGGCTTTAATTGCCAATGCCAGATTTTCCGTAAATCCCGTATATTTGTATTCTTTTTTTATTTTATTCACTTCTGTTTCAGATACTAAAATGAGGTTTTCTGGTTTGGAGGTGAAAGAAAGAGTGTCCCATTCACTTGCCAGCATTATTATTCTGCAATCATCCGGTGCGGATTTAAGAAAGACCTTGGCAATTTCTTCAACATTGTTGCCAGTTGTTCCCAAATGGTCATCACGAACATTTGTTATTATCAGAATATTCGGATTCAATATTTTTCTGGTTTCACAAATCTGGAATTCCGGGGTTATACTCATTATTTCAGAAACCAGACAGTTTACGGATAACTTATCTGCGGTTTTCAATACCACCTTTATCTGTTCGGTTATACTGGGTTTCCCCTTTCTTTTAATCGTTGTCTGTGTTCCATCCGGCTTTATAAGAACTGGTTTTGAGCCTGACACCTTTCCCAGTGTCTTGTTTCCAGTATGCTGCAGGATAGCCGTGATCAATCTTGCGGTCGAGGATTTTCCCCTGGTTCCGGTTACACATATCCTGTTTTTAAGCCTGTTATGTATTCTGTTGATTTTTAAAAGTTCAAGGATGTGAAAACAAATCAGAGATGAAATACAGAAGAAAGAGATTATAATACCGGTCATATTCAGAAGTTTACCTTCCCTTTAAGAAAACCCTGATCAGACTCTTCATTTTCAAAATCGAAAAGAAACTCATATGAATCATATATATCTTCGGTTACGGTTGCATAGCTGTTAAAAACAAGCAGGGAATTCAGAAAATCTTTTTTATTCCCTCTGTCAATCCAGACAATCGAATAGACAGTTTGGATTTCTTCTTCTGATAGTATACCCAGAGGATAAAAATAGATATTTTTAATTTCTTTCAATGCCAAGCCTAAAAAGGTTTTTGCAGCTTCACGAATACACATTTTGGCATCTGGATCGATCACATATTTTATAAAGGCAAACCTCAGTAACAGAACTTCCCCCTCATCAAATTCATAACTGTTCATCGTTATACTGTCTTTTACTCTAACGATAACAGAAGAGGAGTCTATAACATCCAGAAACTCACATTCTATTCCCTGTGTTATATTTTTTTGATCTATATTTGGGTATTTTATAAAACTGTTTGCTGAAAGTGACGTACAAAAAACCATTGCGATTGTAAATATTATAACTGTTATTTTTTTCATATATTGCCTCATAAAATAGGTTAAGTGAATTACCCGAAAAGTATACATCATTTCATAAGAAAAAAAAAGATAAACCCCACAAAAGTGGGGTTTATTCTATTCGTAATAAACGTTATCAGTTGCTTCTTCAGGGTTCTTGAAGAAATATCCCAAACCTTTTTCCACTACTTCTGCGTGTTTTGGTACTTTAAACACAATTGCTCTGTCTTTGTTCTTTCTGGAATACTGCTTTATTATCTCCTGAATAACTGAAGAAAGCTGTCCAACTCTTCTTTCTATTGTCCAACCCTGATCATCTATCGGTACGTACAACAATCCGTGTTCTGCTGCAACTTCTATAAACGGATCTTTTCCTTCCATTATCAATTCATTTGATTTTGGTCCGGAAATCTGGTCGAGATGTACACAGGGGGCTTCGAGTAAGAATACGAGTGCGTCGGAATTGTCTCCCACTTCCCTGTGTGACAAACCCCTGAAATTAGCAGGTGACGGTTCAACGTGGCTTTCGAATTTCTCTCTGCCTTTCACATACAATGCTGCACCTATAGCATATTTTTTGCTTTTTTCAGGTGCCACGATACAGTTTGTAACCGGGAACATCGTTTCGGCTTCATGCATGTCTATTACGATATCTATCTTTTCATTTCTTATCATTTCCATGGCTGCGTATGTTATCTGTTCCGCATAAAGTCCATCAGGTCTGCCAGGCCATGTTCTGTTGAGATTCCTGGCATCTATATATGACATCATAAGTCCTTCAGGGTAATGGACAAATACATCTGGATCAGGCCACTGGTCTAGTGGCTGAAGTCCTCTGTCGCCCATCCTGAATTTCTTGTTTCCCCATTCGGTATCGAATTCGTAATAAAGAGGGAATCCACCACTGGGTTGTGTACCCAATGAACCGCTGTAATTGAAATGAGGGATTATATATATAGTACCTGCATCAACTTCGATATTTTCAAGCATCAAAAAAGCGGTGAGCATACCTGAAACTTCGCTTTCGTGTGTTCCGCCAAGTATGAGCAGTTTGCCGCCTTCTTTCTTTCCTTTGAACTCGTATATGTTTGTATCGGCAATAGTTCCCTTTATAGGTTCAAAAAATTTGCTCAGTTTATAAACAGAAGTAAGATCCGGGCTGGCAACGAATGTTTCCTTATAAGTTCTCTGCATGGCCATTGGAATACCCCCTGCGAGGAGTATTACGGCAAGAACTGCTATTATTATAATTTTGTATATTTTTAAATTCATCCAAAACACCTCACTTAAACCTGAAAAGTCTCAGTAAAAGAGGGAGCAGAGTAAGTGCATACAAAACCACACGCTGCTTGTCTTTTGCCTTAAACAGGTTTATAAGGAGAAAAACCGCGAGTATTGCAGTTATCACATAATATAAAACCATAATGAAAGTCATATCAAAACACCTCCGTAAGACTATTTACCCATAAGGAAACTGAGCTGGTTACTGAAAGCTATCATCAATATTCCGGTAACTGTAATCAGAATCCACGGTACAATACAAGTTTTCAGGAAATTGCCATATTTCCCCTTGTATCCAACTGTATCCACGGTTAATCTTCCTATGAGTTTTGTCGGAGGTAAAGCATCTCCCAAAGGCCACAAAAGACTCAGACCTGAAAGAGCTATAACCGGATTGATTCCCCTTGCATTGAACATCCATATGAGAGGTATACCAAGTACTACCGCTCCACCATAAGTCAGAAGACCTTCTGAGAATGGAATAACTATTGGTAATATGATATAAAGTAAAGCCATTGGAGCTGTTACAATCCAAAGTGACAGCAATCCTTTTGTTCCGTTAAGGCTCATAACCTGAATTAACATACCAACAACTGCGGTAGTTGCTAATAAAGGAACAAGCTGGGAAACGGTATCTCTAGTTACTTTGACAATCTTGACTTTTTTTGCATTCATTATCCATGCTGTTAATGCACATATTGCAAAAATAAGAGGAAGTCCGAGTACGGGGAAGTTGAATGGAATAATTTTTGGAACTGCTATCAGAAGAACCAGTACCAGGAATGGAATTCCAACACTCCAGCCGTTCAATCCACTTGGCTCAGGAATACTTGCCAATGCACTGTTAACATTTTCAATTTTTCCTTTTCTTGAGAAGAAGAAAATTGTAAAAGTACCCAAAATCAGAACTGGAATTAATAAAGGTAGTTCGAATCCAACATATGGAAGGGCAGTACCTGCACAGGTCATCATTGCCCATACGTTAACAGGAGGCGCTGCAGCGGAAAGTCCTGCTACTATGAATATAATCGCAGAAACTCTTTCCTTTTTTAATCCCATAGCTGATAATGCTGCCGATACCGTACCGCCAACAACCAGTACCGAGATACTTCCGGCTCCGGTGATAGCTCCTGGTATCAATAAAACAAACATCAGGAGAATAAGCAAGAGTATTTTTTTATTGTGAAAACTCTTGATTATCCATCTGACTATCATATCTATTCCACCAACAGATTTGAGAATATTCATAAAAAGAGTGGCGAAAAAGAAAATTAAACCTATATCAAGGTAAGTTACCGATCCTTCGGCTATGTGTCTGAAACTTTCAAATCCTGCTCCACTGACCAAAGCACCTGCGATTACAGCGAAAAAAAGGCATATTTCAGTCGAAAACTTCAGTAAAGCTCCGACTCCGTATGCTCCGGCCATGATAATCAAAAATATTATTGTTTGCATGAACAACGGATCGTTTGACATAAAAACCTCCTCTTAACCCGTAGCGATTTATAAACTTATTTTTACCTGTTTTAATTATCTTACAAATACTTCAGGCATCAAATCGAGTAAATCGAAAGCACTTTCGACTTCGATGAATTCTATGCCATTTTCTTCGGCTATTTTATCGAATCTTTTGTCCATGTTTGTATCAGAAGTTGCTATAATGAGATCGGCATAAGGTGCAACTTCGTCAATCATTCTTTCATTAGGGCTTCCTGGAAGTCCTCTTCTGATTTCTCCGCCAATTGCCATAGCAAGAACTTCGATATTGTTATCTTTTGCGTAATTTATCATGTCTTTAACTCTTTTAACTTCATCTTCAACTGAAAGCCCGGAAGCGCCCATACCCTTAAGACTTGCACCTATTGCGATTACGAGTGTTTTGTAAGGTGTGCCAGCAGCTTCTTCTGATTTTGATTCAACATAATTGCTGTTGCAGTTTGCGAGTCCTACTCCACCTTTTAAATTGTCCAGATAGAGAGTGTCTGTGAAATCATAAGCGATTCCAATTTCGTCGCAGAGATAAGTTACAGTCATAACTTCGTCACTTTGTCCGGCGGAAGTAACTACAAAAGGATAACTCATGGTGTTTTCGACACCAAATATTGCCAGTGAGGCAACTATTAAAAGTGTAACTACTAAAATAAGTTTTTTCATTGTTTTCCCTCCATACCCATACGCCCCATTCGGGGCGCAGGCGAAATTTAAAATGTTTAAATACTAAATGTATTATTTTCCTTCAGGTTTTTCATACTGACCGGCAATGTTACCGAGTTCATAATCTACTTCTTTTAACCATCTGTCAGGATAACCTACGGATTTTCCGTCAACATAACCATCGATGTATTTTACGATCATTACATCTGCGAAGTCCCACCACTGTTCTACTACATCTTCAGCGTTGTTAACTGCGTAATTGGTTATGAATTCGATTGCTGCTTCAGGTTCTGTTTTGTAAAGTTCTGCCGCTGCCATTTCTATTGCAGGCTGTACAGCAAATTCTCTGTTTTCTATTTCAGCCTGTTTGGCTTTTATGTCTTCGATCATGTAGCTGAATTTGAGGTCTGCCCAGTTTCCGAGGAAATTGAATGCCCAACCAGCTGTTTCTCTGTCGAATTTGTGAAGGTCACCAGTTTCGTAAACTTCAGGAAGTTCTGTCATACCACAGTAGAAAGGAACATATGCACTGGTATGAGGAGCATCAGGACCGAACCAAACAACTCCACCGATTGGATCTGGGAGGTAGTCTCTGGACTGTGTTACGAATACGTAAGCACATCTGAAAACGGAAATTGCTCTTTCCCAGGAACCTTTAACGAGTTTGCTTCCGCCGTCGTATCTGTTAGGTGTACCGAAAGGTCCTGCCGCAAGACCTTTTGTGAGGTCAAATTCCGTACCCTGGTAGTAATCTCTCTGAAGGTCAATAACGTCTGCTACTGAGAGTTTGCTTTCAGGAACTACTGTGAAAGGATATGCTTTGGAGTATGTATCTTCAACCCATGGGCTGAGTTCGAGGGATGGAGCTATTCTGTCGAATGTTCTCCATACTCTTCTGTGGCTGTAATATGCGTGAGCATATTCTCCAGGGCTTACTGCTCTCATCCAGTCGAAAGCTTCTCCACTGTTAGGATCCCACCAACCCTGTTCTGCACAGATTTCGAACAAAGCAGGAGCATAAAGTGTGTCAGGATCGCCAGGGATTATATCTCTTATTCTCATGCAGTTTGCTTCTACGAAAACTTCTCCGTCAGGAACTTTTTTAGCAGCCCAGAGAGCGCTTTTCTTGTCAGGGGAAGCACACATTTCTATAACCCATACTTCTTCTGTGTCACATACAACTAAAGTTTCTCCCCAACCGTAGTAACCGTATTCAACTGCAAGGTCACCCATAAGCTGAACAGCTTCTTTAGCTTTTGTACATCTTTCAAGTGCAATTCTGGATAATTCGGAAATATCGAGAATACATTCGTTTTCAACTGCACTTGCATATGTCTTGGCAGCTGTGGTACATTCGCCTATAGCGAGCTGATGTTCGTTGATTATTCCGTAGGAAGAACCGAAATATGCATATGTGTGTTCAACCTGTGGTATGTAACCTAATGGTTTTGTAGGTTCATAACCTTCAACGTCCCATCCTGGTCCTCTATCTTTACCAACGTATGCTGGATATTTATCCAGATATGGATAAACAGGTCTCATAGATCCTGGTTCAAAATCCATCGCAGGAGTTCTGATGATTCTGAAGTCGCACATTCCACAGTCACATGTATGGGTAACCATACAGGAACCGTCAGCCGATGCGCCCTTTGTAACTCCAATTGTTGTACAGGCAAAAGACAGAGATGTTGCTAAAACTAATACTAATAGTCCCAACAAAATCCTACGCATTAAAAACCACTCCCCTTTTTGTATTTCCCCTTAATGGGGTATATTTATTGACAACCGCATACTCTTATATACGGTGCTAATATGTTGTTTTCACAATTTATAAATGCATATCCGTTCAACACCATGGCTAAATTCCAGAGTATATCGTCGTTAATCCACAAAAGTACCTCAGGTAATTTGCTTTTTTTAATATAATTCGAGAGTTCATTTTCATCTGTATAATCGAAATGCGATATTTTAATTTCTTTATTCAGCAGCATCAATGTGACAAACTCAGTAACTTCATGGTATTTAACGTTCTCCACACTTTTGAGAAGCTTTATACCAGCAACTTTCAGCATAAAATGTTCATTGTCCGAATTGGTAACTATTATCGTTAATGGGTCTATAACTTCAATACACCGCATTTCAATGTGTACTCCTGCTTCCCTGAATAATCTTTCAGGTTCCCAGTGGAATTCCGGTTCTGTGAAAAAACAGAAGATAAATATCGATGAAACTAACTGAAATACAATCAGTGATTTACTATGAATCAATTGATCACCCTTTCAACATGAAACTGAGTGTGCATCATTCTACTGTTATGATTTTTTCATAAGGTTGCTCTTCAAAACTAAAATTCAAATTGACGGTATGTGTTTTTGTTCTGTCAACGGCGTAATTGATTATGTATATGATGTTGTCACCGTTTATTCCAAATGGATTATCATCAAAATAACCCTGTCCATAACCATACGACAGCGGTGTTCCACAATCTCCACAATCATTTTTACCACCAAAATCTATACCGCTTTGTCTGTATGTTATATAATTTACATTTGATTCCTGGCGTAAATTTTTAAAATCTTTCCTGATTTCTCCTTCTATGGAAGAGTATTCATATACAAATTTAAAAAAACATCTTTTCTTATCTGAAAAGTATTTATCGCTGATCTTTTTTATTTTCAAAAAGCCAATTATTTCATCGTTTTCTTTTAGCTGTTCGGGTAAATTACCTTCAGAAAAGGAAAGATAGTCATAATACACAACTTCAATCAATTCATCTTCATTACCATCATAAAATTTTTGTACATCCTCAAAATGTGTTTCTGATGCAAAACAAGAAATGAATGAAAATATAAATAAAATCTGTATGATTAACATTATTTTTTTCATCAAAACAAACACTCTCCGAATAATCTCCATGCCTCCGAGGAGGCATGGAGTATATTAAAAATTATTTTCCGGGAAATTCCATTGGCCCATCTTCGTAACCTACTTCTTTGAGCCACCACGCTGGATAGTCTACAGTTTTTCCATCTACATAACCATCGTTGTATTTTCTTATAAGCATCTGATCGAAGTCCCACCATTCTTTTACAACTCTTTCTGCATTGTTGTTAGAATAGTCTGTTAAGAAATCGATTGCCATCTGAGGATCCTGTTTGTATAGTTCAAGTGCTGCCATTTCAACTGCAGGCTGCATAATGAACTGGCGATCTTCAGTTTTCTTCTGCATGGCTTTTATATCTTCGATTATGTAACTGAATTTGAGATTTGCCCAGTTACCTGCAAATGAATGTACCCAGAAAGCTATTTCAGGGTCAAATTCAAGATGGCTTCCTGTTTCATACTGATATGGAAGGTCTGTTGTTCCACAGTAGAAAGGAACATATGCTGTTGTATGAGGTGCATCAGGTCCGAACCAGAGTACTCCACCGATAGGATCTGGTAACCAGTCCCTAAGCTGAGCAACCCAGCTGTAGTCACATCTGAAAATAGAAATTGGTCTTTCCCATGCGCCTTTTACGAGTTTGTTTCCGCCGTTTCTGTCAGGTGAACCGAAGGGTCCAGCTGCGAGTCCCTTTGTCAAATCATAATCTGTACCCTGATAATAATCTCTGTGAAGTGCGAAAACATCCTGCACACTGAGTTTTTTATCAGGTTTTACAAACATAGGGTAATCTTTTGTGTAAGTGTTTTCAACTCTAGGGCTGAAATTCATGGAAGGGGCAATTCTTCTGAGCGCACTCCATACTCTTCTTAAACTGTAATATGGATGGGAATATTCGCCGGGGCTTACAGTTTGCAGCCAATCGAGAAGTTCTCCACTGTTAGGATCCCACCAGCCTTCTGCTGTTGCCACTTCGTGAAGATTTGGGGAATACAACTGATTTTCAGGGTCATCGGTAGCAATTTCTCTTGTTCTGAATTCATTTGCTTCAACAAAAACTGTTCCGTCAGGAACTCTTGTTGCAACCCAGAGAGCGCTTTTTTTGTCAGGGGTACCGCAAATTTCAAATACCCATGCTTCTTCGGTATCGCATACTGTGAATGTTTCTCCCCAACCATAGTAACCGTATTCAACTGCAAGTTCACCCATGAGTTGGACGGCATCTCTTGCCTTCGTACATCTCTCCATTGCTACTAGAGACAAAGCTCTGACGTCGAATATAGCAGAGCCAGGTGTGGGCTTGACATAAGGTTTTGCAGCTGTGGTACATTCGCCTATAGCGAGCTGATGTTCGTTTATAACACCGTATACTGCATCCATATATGCATATGTATGTTCTACCTGATCAATATATCCGAGAGGTTCAGTAGGTTCATAACCTGGTGTGTTATAACCTTCTCCATGATAGGTACCAACATATCTGGGATATGGTTCACGCATCGGATAAACAGGTCTTTTGGTTCCTGCTTCAAAATTCATCGCAGGTACGCGAACCAGTCTGAAATCGCATGAACCACAGTCAGCGGTATGAGTAACCATTACGGAACCATCTACGGAGGCTCCTTTAGTTACCACAATGGTAGTGCAACTAAGTGCTGTAATAGTTACTGCCAAAAGTACTGATAAAAACAATACGAATTTCTTCAAAACTACCACCTCTTAAATGGAATTTGGGTATGAATTTAGAAAGATATTAATTTAGAAAGAGAAACGAACGTTAAATGTATTATACAGCATATTAGTTCGGATACATGATTAAATAAAGTTTAATTTATACAGTACCCCAAACATGAAACTTTTACAAAAGGTATATACAGGAGGAAAACATATATATCATGATATACAGCCGAATATAAGGGGTGTGTGTACATAATTGAAATAAAAATCAAATAATATCGAGAATAAAAGCTAAAAAATATGAATTTCCAGTACATTAACGAAAAAATATAAAAATGTTAATAGGTCGGAATAACACTGTTAAAATAGAACGATATGGAAATAAATAAAAAAATAATAAAGAAAATTACAAATAATTATAAAGATAAATAGGAGGTAAAATTTTGTGTCTGATTTTTTCAATATTTGAAAATATATCGTTATGATAAAATAAAAAACTCTATTGTGAAGAGGTGGAAAAATGAAAGAAAAAAATAAATTCATACCTGGCGGATACTGCAGAAAAGATTTAAAAGGTTATATACAGTATAATCAGTTCAAACATCCGTTGATATTCGTAGACAAAGCAAAAGGGGCAAATGTAATAATAGATGAAGAGGTAAATTTGATGTTGGAAAAAAATCTTATAACATCAGTACAGGCAGAAACATATTTCGATACTTTGAATAATTTTTTTGATTTTGAAAAACTATCGGATTATTCCGATGAACAAGTTCTTTATAAAGTATTTAATATAAAGGAAACCTGTTTTAAAAACTTTTATTCAGAAAAATTGTCAAATAACAGGGGAAATACGATAAAAAAAGAACTGGAACATATCAAGGCATTTAGCTCTACAGAAATGTATTTGAAATATATATTGAAATATCCTTTAACAGAGTTGAAGAGTATGGATTTTGAAATTGAGTTTTCAAAGTTTAAAGCAGATTTTAAAACAGATATTGACAAAGGTGTTTCCAGAATAATTTTATTTATCGGAGATTATAAACAAATTCCGGGAGTTATAAAATTCTTCGAATCCTTAATGGATGAAATATATGATGTGGAAATTATATTTATGGTGAAAGACAATTCAATTTATGAAGAACCGGCACTTTGTGATATGAAATATATCATTTCAAATCTTGATAAAGATATGAAATATGAACTGTTTCATTCCGAATGCTATGGAATAGACTTAAATGATAAGAGTTTAATAGAATTGAGAGCGACATTATCTGAAAAAGATTTGATTTTCTTTATAGGGGAAAATATGTTAACTACCAGTGAGGGTGCTGATTTCAATTACTATGTTATTTCGGAGGTGAAATCAGATAAAGCTGCGAAATACACTGGTTTATACCCCGTGAACTCTGAAGATCATAAATTTATAATAAAGAAGATTCCATTTTATGAATATGAATTTGAAAAAAAATATCATGGGGCCGAAAGAAATACGTATTCACTTAACCCGGAAAAATGGGGGGATAAAAGATATTTTATAAATTACTATTCTCCAACTTTTGATCCGGATAAATTTCCGGAATTCATAATCAAATCGGATGATTTTGATGGAATTATAAAAGAAAGAGACGAACTTTTATCAGATATTGCTCAGATGGAATTGGCGAAGATGGATGGAGAGTATATAAACTGTTATTATGATTTGAAAAAAATGGAAAAAACCCGGTATTTTCCCGGAGAAGAAATGGAATCAGTACTTGTTAAAGGTGTTAAATTCAATTCTCCTGAAAAGGTTATATTAAAGCCAATTCTGGCACAGGATATGGGAGTTGACCTTGTGGATTTCAGGTCAATCATGAAAAAGCAGGATTTATTTAAAGGTACTTACTTTCTGGTAAATTTTCTTTATTTTGCCACATCAAATATTAAAAATCTGTACAATTCCATAAGAGGTGACGAACGGGAAAAACTTACATTTGAAAATTTCTTCATAGATTACTATAAAAAATACGGTACAACTTGTGAAGAGACAGTACCTCTTTACAACAAAGCCATAATAGAATATAAAAAAAGCAAGGGTGGCATCAACATCAGCAGAAAAAACCTTGGTAAAGGGAAAATCCGTGTTAACGCTGCGCAATTCGAATGGGAATCGAGTGATGTGAATTCATCTGATTACTCAGGGGTGAAGGTGTATACTCCAATGTTATCAAACGGTGATATTTTCGATAATTTCAGGGTATATGGAAAAAATGTCGGTGCAGGAAGATATAACATAGTCATAGTAGATAATAAAATAATATGCATAAAATATGGTGAGGTTTCATTACCTTCGCTGGGGGTGGTAATTTCTCTGAATGAAGAAGAATTTGCAAGGTTGAATAAAGTTTTGAAATTAAAAAGAGAAGAAAAAGATTATTTTAGTTTCGATAAAGATTATTATATGAGTTTTGAGTTGGGGAATACATTTGATGATAATGAATTATCTCATGGAGATTTGGATTGGATGTACGGTGGAGCGTTTCAAATGATTGGGAACGGAGAAAATCTGGTAAAGAATAAGGAAACTTCTGATTTTTCATTTGAGCAGGAAGGCTGGTTTGCTCCGCTGTCAATGCAAACACAGGAAACTCAGGTACAAAAATGGGTCAGAGGTCCACGCAGTGTTATGGGTACCGATAAAAATGGTGCGATTTTTGCAGTAACATTTTCCGGACGTACAAGGGAAAGCAAAGGAGTACGTTTTGATGAAATAGTGAATATACTTGAAAATGAAATTGGAGATATAAAAGACATGGTTAACCTGGATGGAGGGGCTTCTTCATGTTTGGGCATGGTGTATAAGGATGAACTGTTTGAATTAAATTATCCTTCTATGACTATGTACAATTCTGCGGGAATGATTCGGCCGCTGAACTCGTTGTTGCTTTTTGGGAAGAAATAATAATTTGTTATATTTGTGTTCCCTGTATATCACGGGAGGAAATGTGTTTTGATTATATCACTTTATAAAAGAGCCATACAGAATATGTTTAAAACAATAAGTTGAAGTTACAATTTTAGTCAGTGTATGGCTGGTATGAACTTTAAAACTTTTTAACATCTTGTATAGCGACTGAAAAAGCTGTTTGTGGAAAGGGGAAAGTTCTTTTTTTATTCAAAAAATGAAACCAATAATTTTACATTTACCATAGTCCACTTATGATCGGATATGTAAATGCTTAAACCACAATTTGTTGTGTTGGACCTTGCAGTGAACCACTATATGTTGTATAATCCATCACGTCAATATAGATTTAAAACTTTTATTTTTAACGGCATTTAAATCAGATATTTTCACTCTTGGACATTCAAATTTATATGATTTGAGAAGTCTTTTTGTGGGTATTTCCTGTGATTGTTTTTAAGATGCCGTTAGGGAAAAAGGGGAAGAATTTAAGTCGATATCTAATTTATTCTGAAAGAAGGTGTGTTTTTTGAAGACTAAAAATCTTCTGGGGGTTAAGAAAAGAGATGGTAGGGTTGCGCAATTCGATATAGATAAAATTCAAAGAGCTATGGAAAAGGCATTTGAGGCAACAGATTCACATTACAATGAAGATATAATTCAGCTTCTTTCCCTGAGAGTTGTGTCTCGTTTTCAGAAAGATGTAACCGATGGAGTCATAGAAATAGAAACCGTACAGGATTATGTTGAAAGGGTATTGGAAGAATCGGGTTTTACCGAGGTTGCAAAAGCCTATATTTTATACAGAAAACAGCATGAAAAAATAAGAGATATTCATAAAAATATGTTGGATTTTTCCAGAACTGTGAACGATTATCTTACACAGCTTGACTGGAGGGTAAAGGAAAACAGTACTGTATCCTATTCAATAGGTGGCCTTATACTTCATAACAGTGGTACTGTAGTCGCAAATTACTGGCTTAAAGAAGTATACGATGATGAAATCGCAGAAGCTCATAAATCGGCTGCAATGCATATTCACGATTTGTCAATGCTTTCCGGATACTGTGCCGGATGGAGTTTGAGACAGCTTATCGAAGAAGGACTTGGCGGAGTTACCGGGAAAATAACTTCTGCTCCTGCGAAACATCTTTCAACACTTTCAAATCAGATGGTGAATTTCCTTGGAGTACTTCAGAACGAATGGGCAGGTGCACAGGCTTTCAGTTCATTCGATACTTATCTCGCACCTTTTGTCAAAATTGACAATCTTACTTTCCTGCAGACGAAACAGTCTATACAGTCGTTTGTTTTCGGTGTTAACACACCTTCTAGATGGGGAACTCAATCTCCATTTTCAAATATAACTTTAGACTGGGTGGTACCTGTTGATCTGAGAGACAAACCGGCAATAGTTGGTGGGAAAAAACAGGATTTCACATATGGCGACTGTCAGAAAGAAATGGATATGATTAACAAGGCATTCATAGAAGTAATGCTTGAAGGTGATGCGAACGGGAGAGGTTTCCAGTATCCGATTCCCACATACAATATTACAAAGGATTTTAACTGGGACAATGAAAACGTTCAGCTTCTTTTTGAGATGACTGCAAAATACGGAACACCTAATTTCCAGAATTTCATCAACTCTGACTTGAATCCGAGTGATGTAAGGAGTATGTGCTGCAGACTTCAGTTAGATAAGAGAGAACTCAGAAAAAGAGGCGGTGGACTTTTCGGTGCTGATGAATTCACGGGTTCAATCGGTGTGGTAACACTTAACATGCCAAGAATAGCTTATCTGAGTGAAAATGAGAATGATTTCTTCATAAAACTGGATAAGATGATGGAAATTGCGAAACGCAGTCTCGAAATAAAGAGAAGAATAGTTGAAAAGTTAAATTCCGTTGGTTTATTCCCATACACAAAAAGATATCTCAAGAATTTCCACAATCATTTTTCAACAATAGGACTTGTTGGAATGAACGAAGCATGTTTAAATGCCAAGTGGATAGGTAACACCATTGATTCAGAAAAGGCATTGAATTTCTCCGAAAGGGTTCTGGAATACATGAGGACAAGACTGGCTGATTTTCAGGAGGAAACAGGCAATCTGTACAATCTTGAGGCTTCTCCGGCAGAATCTGCGAGCTACAGACTTGCAAAGCATGACAGGGAAAAATATTCGGATATTATAACGGCGGGCAATGAAACACCGTATTACACGAATTCAACCAATTTACCCGTCGAATATACGGAAGACATTTTTGAAGCACTCAGTATACAGGAAAATCTGCAGACCAAGTACACCGGTGGTACCATGTTCCATACTTTCCTCGGAGAGAGAATATACGATTGGGAAACTACCAGAAACCTGGTTAAGAAAATAGCGGAGAATTTCAGGATTCCTTATTTTACAATTTCTCCTACTTATTCCATATGTGCGGATCATGGTTATATAAATGGAGAAGTTTACACCTGCCCGGAATGTGGAAGGGCAACGGAAACTTATTCAAGAATCACAGGATATTACAGGCCTGTACAGCACTGGAATATAGGTAAACAGGAAGAATTCAAGAATAGAAAAACATACAGAATTGATGGAGATGATAATGTTGGAATTCAGTGGATGGCAGAAAGTGAGTCTGACGGATTACCCGAAGAAAGTGGCGTCGGTGGTTTTTACATCGATGTGCAACTTTAACTGTGAATACTGCCATAACCCTGATTTGAAAAATAAATTGCCTCCTGTTTATAATGAGCAGGAGGTTTTTAATTATTTAGAAAAGAGAGGGAATTTGGTGGATGCGCTTGTTATAAGCGGAGGAGAACCAACTTTATGGGGTGAGGATCTGATAGAGTTTTCGAAAAAATTCAGGCGGAAATTTCCAGATAAATATCTTAAACTCGATACGAATGGATGGAATCCGGAGTTCATAAGGGAAAACAGTGATGTTTTCAATTATCTGGCATTGGATTTCAAGTCTTTTGATTATTCTTTGTTCAGTAAAGTGGATATTTCGACAATTGAAAAGAGTATAAGTTACCTCTTTTTATACGAAGAATTCGAAATAAGAATCACCATGTATCCTAAATATATTTATGAAATTTCTTTAAAAAAGATGAGTGATATGTTAAAATTGTATGGGATAGATAAAGTAAGCTTACAACAATACAAACAGATAGATAATGTGACTCCTTATGATAAAGAATATATTTTGATACAAAAAAAACTTTTAGAGTCGAAAGGTTTTATGGTGACGCTGAAAGGAATTTAAAAGGAGAACTGCTCAGTTTTGGATGACAGAAGAAATAAAGCCGCAAGATACATTTTAAATTCAAGGAATCTTTTTTTTAATAATAAGAGTATAAGTATGGCGCTTGCCAGTTTGGAACGTGCGTTTAAGCTTCTCAACGAAAATGAAATAACTTCGACGATGCATGCCTGGTATTTGCTTTTGCTCATTCTTAGTGAAAAGGACTATATTCCCGAATTTTATAATGACTATTTTGCCGAATCGGAATATTATTTTTATCTGCATCTGATTCTCACCCATAAGAATAAGGGCATTACGGCGATGACTCTTTCTATTTCGTTGAGAGAAAAGAAAATTCCACAGAGAAATAAAGGCTTTTTTTCAGATTTTTTATCCGCATATGTTAGTGCGAAAGCATTGTATGAATCAGGAGATATAGAAAGTGCTTTTGCCATAATTACAAAATTGATAAAATCGATAGAACGTTATAAGGGAATATACTATACCAATTTAAAAGCTTTATGCCTTTCATTACTTGGGGATTATTATAATAAAAAGAACAAATTGAATATTTCAAAGCAGATCATGAAAAAAGCTTTTGAGCTTATTGAGGCAAATCCCCTTTATTTTATCTCAGCTAAAGTCTATTTGCAGATCGCGGCTTTCTATGCCTCTAATTTTGGTATAAAAAGCAGTTCGAAAATGCTTGACAAGGCTCTGGAAATTTCCAATCTTTACGTATCAGAAAAATTACTCATACCTATGCTAAAACAACTGCAGTACAACTCTCTTTACAAAGGGGAGATAAAAGAGCTGAAAAAACATCTCAAGTATTCCCGATCTTTATGTGAACGGCTTAAAGATAATCTTGGTTTTGCATGGAATTATATTCTTGAAGGTGATTTTTATATATACAACAAAGAGATTGATAAAGCCCTGGAATGCTTTAAAAATGCATATAAATTGAGTGATGATGAAGATCTTGTATCTGCATATTTCAGGCATACCCTTATGGGTTTGATGTACAACAACGAATGGGAAAGGGTAGATGAGTTTCTTGCTAAATATGACGGTAAATATTCGGAATATTGCTTTAACAACGTTATAGATATTTATTTAGCGGAGGGAAAGGAAGAAGTCGAAAAAAATTTTAAAAAATATATTGAAATGACAGGTGCATGGCGTGAAGAGATGGCTATAATGTTTGTGGCTAAATTATCAGAATATATTCCCGAAGAATTTGAAGAATACTTGAAGGAACTTATCGATCTTCATCAGAAAGATGATGAAACTCTTGGCCTAGCCTGTGTTTATGAGGCATCTGCAAAATACTACAAAAATGTCGGTAACAAGGAAAACGAAATAAAAATGCTCAGAAAGGCCATTGATACGTACAAAAAGATTGGCTGTGACAAAGCTGCACGTGAGCTTGCAAAGAAATTCAGATTCAATCCGGAAAAATATCAGATTCTTTTCAACAAAATAGATGAATTCATCGTTGATAATGGTAATGAAATTTTGAAATCCGAATTCAGGGATTTTAAAATGATACAGGCACAAAATCTGATGGAACAGGAAGCTATGAAGGATATTGTGGATTTTATAAACAGCAGTGTTATGCAGAATGATTTAAACGGAGTTCTGAATGAGATTCTGAAATGGTTTGTTTCGTTTGTGAAAACGGAAACAGCATATTTAGTGGTGTACAGGGATAAAAATATGATAATAGATTCCTGTTGCATTACTGAGGAAGAATCTGAACCGTGTTTTGATGATATGGCATTTGAAAAAAAATCTGTGATAAATGGTGACAAACTTGAGATAATATACGACTACTTCATCGATGATAACAACACTTTGAGACTTTATCTGGGTAATGAAAATCTCACATTGTCAAAATACGAATTCGATAAAATATCGATAATTTTAAACGATATAGATCCTGTCATACGCTTATTGCTTAGGAATGCCATTAATTATAAAAGCAGTATTTTTGACCCTCTTACCGGTTTGTACACGCGCTGGTATTATGAGGAACGCTTTAAAGAAGAATTCGAAAAAAGCAGGAGATACAGGCTGCCTATGTCTTATATATTGTGTGATATAGACCACTTCAAGAATATAAACGATTCTTTCGGGCATGTAATAGGTGATGAAGTCTTGAAAGAATTGGGAAAGCTGTTTAAAGAACAGACGCGTAAATTCGATATTGTTTCCAGATATGGAGGGGAAGAATTTTCCATAGTTCTGCCAAACACCACATCCGGACAGGCATTCAGAGTGTCAGAAAAGATAAGAAAAATAGTGTCATCAATCAATTCATTCCCGTTCGGTGTAACGATGAGTTTTGGCGTTACCGGTACCGATATTGAAGATTATGAAAATATGATAGATATGGTGGATGCTTCGGATAAGGCTCTGTATATGGCTAAGAACAGTGGCAGGAATTTATCAATAGTTGCCAATACTTTTATGGATAAATACCATCATTCTTTTTTCCAGTAATTCTTTCCGAATTTCTTTTCCAGATCCGGGGTAAAGGTATCCTTTATATTCCTGTTTTTCATAAGTGTGAATAATCCAAGGAAAAATATCACAGCTGCGGGTATTATGTAACTTAAATTAACAAATATAAATCCCCCCAACGATACCAGCATTCTATCAATTCTCCATTGCGAATGAAAACTTGAAAAGTCCGTTTTCAGAAATTCAGATAGCGTTTGATGAATATTTCCCTTTTCAGGAATGTCCTTCATAATTGCCTGGAATTCATTACGCAGGTTTATTTTTTCATCGATTCTGTAGAAAAAATCAGATAGAAAATCGTAATACCTTGAGAAAGCGTCCCCAGATGGATATTCTTTTATATCTAGGAAATCTGTTTCTTTCCATGTATTAAATGGATCCAGTTTCGAAATTACATCGACACTTCTTCTTTCATACCATACCGCGATGCCTTCTATAAACCATAGTGGCAGATTTGTGTAATTATTTTCATACATCCATTCGAAAGTATAAAGATGCATGAATTCATGTCTCAGCAATTCGGGGATTTTTGTGGCGGATGGAGACAGAATTATCTCATGGTGGTCAGGGTACATTACGGCTTCCCCTTTGGCACTTAACCCGTATTCTTTTTCAAATATGATGTTCACGGGCAATTCCAGTTCAAAACCCCAAATACTGTTCAGGTCGTCTGTAATCTGTAAAACCGCAGTATCTACGAAATTTCTCAGGTATAAAGGAGTTTCACGGGGGTATTCCAGCTTAACTGAAAATAAAACATTTGCATATATTAAAATTAAAAAAATAAACAAAAGGATCCTTTTTAAAATAGAAATCACCTTTTTTCAATCAATGTATTCATTTGACTATGATGCGGTATTTCGTCAGTTTTTCCTTTTCACAGAAATAAACATCGTATTCTCCGGGGGCTTCGAATTCCCAGCGAAGCTTTGAATCGTAAACCATTTCGTCCAGAATCTGCCAGTAGCCCTTTCTGTCGCCCAGAAAAAGAACCTGTTCCCCCACTTCGCATTTATCGAATATCAATCTTGTCTGAACCGGGGGTTCATAATCTGTGACGAAAATATTTACGGATTCATTTGCACTGAAACCCAATATATCAGTAGCTTCTACCGTTATAACGTATTTTCCGGTTTTTTTGGGTATGAAATCCATGGGATTATCGATGTTTTCATCGTTAATAATCCACTGAACTTGTGAAAGTTCTCTTGAAGAGTTTAAAACAGGAATAAATGGAATTCCTTTAAACAAGCTGGAAACGGAGAGGTTTAAATCCAGCTTTTTTGAAGTCAGTGGGAAAATTAATGCTTCTTCGATTTCCTGTTTTTTTTCTATGCTATCGAAAATTTTGTCTATGTAAATCCCAAACCCTTTCTGGACAAGAAAAGCGGGTAAATATTCCAGAAAATCACCTGAATTTATCCTCAGGAATTCTTCATGAATTTCCCAGGGTAAATTTATAAAAAACACTTCTTCAACATCTTCGAAGAATGATGAATTACCGAGAGAGGAGATTATCAAATCACCGAAATCCCTGTCATCCGATATTATTATTCCATTGTCGAGAGTTATAAAATTAGGTATACTTGTTTCGGTAAAGTTTTTGTGTTCCGGGAATGAAAATTTATCTGTTACCTTATAGTTTCCCGCACTTAAAGATGAATCTGTGGTTATCTCTGTTTTGAAACAACGTATCACACCAGATTCGATTCCGGAAAATCCCACATTTTGATTCGTATCAATCAGAATATATTCACTTAAATAAATCGAATTAAAGAAAATAAAAATAAGCGTTAAAAGTACCGTTTTAATGAATTTCATTAAAATTTAAGCTCCTGCAGTCATTTCTGATATTATTTTTTCAAGTTCATCCATAAGTTCTGATTCTCTGAAAGAGCCCAGAATTTCTCCCTTCCTGAATATGGTACCGCCAAATTGGGTGCCAGCAATTCCTATATCGGCACTTTTGCCTTCACCTATGCCGTTAACCACACAACCCATGATAGCTACGGTTATATCTTTATCTATATTTTTAATAAACTCTCCGACTTTTTTTGAATATTCTTCTATATTTATACATGTGCGTGAACATGTAGGGCATGAAATCAGTTTTGCGCCTTTTTCGATATTCAGTGACCTGAGAAGTATATGTCCGGCACTTACTTCGTTCAGTGGATTTCCGCTGATTGAGTATCTTATCGTATCTCCGATACCTTCACTCAGCAATGTACCAATGGCAAAACTGGATTTTATAAGCGAATATTCTTCTGGACCAGCTTCGGTCACTCCCAGATGAAGAGGATAATCGCAGATTTTTGAAATCATTCTGTTGGCATCTATGGTTTCCAGGGGATCGGAAGATTTTATAGCTATTACTATATTTTCGAATCCGGCTTTTTCAAGAATCCCAACTTCTTTCATTGCCGATTCAACCAAAGCCTGTGCTTTTGGAAGATGCGAGAAATTTTTATCAAGCGAGCCGGAATTCGCTCCAACCCTTATCGAAACTCCGTATTCAGAGGCAACTTCTGCAACTTCCTTCACCTTTGAATCGCTGCCGATGTTTCCGGGGTTCAGCCTGACTTTGTCTATTCCGTTTTTAATAGATTCTATGGCTATTCTGTGATCAAAATGAATATCTCCCACTATGGGGATTTTTATAGCATTTTTTATTTCAGGGATACATCGGGCACATTCGATGTCATACAGCGATGCCCTTATTATTTCACAACCTGCCATGTAAAGTTCGTTTATCTGCTTCACAGTTGCAGCAATATCTTTTGTATCCGTGTTGGTCATCGATTGTACCGTTATTTTTGATTTTCCGCCGATGAATTTATCTCCGATTTTAATCATTCTGGTATTTTTTCTGTTTTCCATTTAAATATCACCATTTATAAAATATTATTTGTTGTGATTATACAACAAAAAAGCCTCACATCGTTGTAAAACGATATGAGGCTTTATATCTTCAAATATTATTTCTGTTCAAAAATCGATTCCTGTGAATAGGATTCAACTTCCTGAGTAACTTTTTCTACGAATTCGGATATAGGCACATCGCCCAAATCAGTTCCATTTCTGAGTCTCAGTGAAACCGTTTCGGATTCACATTCCTTATCACCTATGATCATCATGTAAGGTGTTTTCTGAAGCTGGGCTTCTCTGATCTTGTAATTGATCTTTTTTGCCCTTGCGTCTACGTCTACTCTCAGACCGGCTTTTTCCATCTGCTCCTTGACTTTGAATGAATATTCATGATGTCTGTCGGCTATAGGAAGCAGTTTAACCTGAGTTGGGGCCATCCATGCCGGGAATGAACCGGCAAAATGTTCGATCAGAACACCGAAGAATCTCTCAAGTGATCCCAGAACAGTTCTGTGAAGCATTACAGGCCTGTGTTCTTCATTATCTGAAGCTATATAATGAAGGTCGAACCTTTCCGGCATCTGGAAATCAAGCTGTATGGTTGCACACTGCCATGTTCTGCCAAGAGAATCCCTCACGTGGAAATCTATCTTAGGTCCGTAGAAAGCTCCGTCACCTTCATTGACAACGTAATCCATACCAACAGTTTCAAGCGCCTGCCTCAGCGATTCAGTTGCCAGTTCCCATTGCTCGTCGCTTCCCATGGAATCTTCCGGCCTGGTACTCAATTCCACCGCATAGTCAAAACCAAATACGTTGTATATCTTAGATACGAGTTCTATTACTTTCACAACTTCTTCTTTGACGTTTTCTTCTGTACAGAATATATGGGCATCATCCTGTGTGAAAGCCCTTACCCTGAATAAACCATGCAGTTGTCCGCTTTTTTCATACCTGTGAACCTTCCCGAATTCACACATTCTCCAGGGTAAATCCCTGTAACTGACGGCATCTTTTTTGTATATGATAATATGACCAGGGCAGTTCATGGGTTTTACCGCATATGCCGCTTCATCTTTTTCAATAAAGTACATATTGTCCCTGTAATGATCCCAGTGGCCTGACTGATGCCAGAGATTCTCATGCATGATAAGCGGAGTGATTACCTCTTCATATCCAGCTTCTTTATGGAATTTTCTCCACATGTTCATTACTTCTCCCAGAGCTACTGTACCTTTGGGAAGGAAGAAAGGCATTCCTGCTGCTACATCATTCATTATAAAAAGGCCGAGTTGTGGTCCGAGTTTCCTGTGATCCCTTTTTTTTGCCTCTTCGATGAAGTTAAGGTAATCTTCAAGGCCTTGAATATCCGCAAAAGCAGTTGCATAAAGTCTCTGAAGCATTGGGTTTTTCTCATTACCTCTCCAGTATGCACCTGCAAGTGAGAGTATTTTAAAGTTTTTAATCTTCCCGGTAGTCGGTGTGTGAGGGCCTCTACAGAGATCCACGAATTCACCCTGTTTATAGAAACTAATTTTTTCACCCTCAGGCAGATCTTTTATGAGTTCTACTTTGTACTTCTGACCCTTATCTTCCATGAACTTAATGGCTTCATCTCTTGGGAGTTCGAATTTTTCCAGAGGAAGATTCTCTTTGATTATTTTCTTCATTTCTTTTTCTATGGAAGGAATATCTTCTTCTTTTATGACTCCGTCTGTGAGTTCTATGTCATAATAAAAACCATTTTCTATGGTCGGTCCTATTCCGAGAACGACTTTATCTTCACCAAAAAGCCTCGTCACAGCCTGTGCCATAACGTGTGCCAGTGTGTGTCTGTAAAATTCGGTAGCCTCGGCAGCATCTTTTTTCAGCAGTTCGATTTTGATAGTTTCTTCTCCCGCCTCACTAATGGGGGTATTAAGATCAAAAAGACTGCCGTTGAGTTTTGAACCGATTATTGCTCTTGCCAGACCGGAAGAAATTCCTTCGGCGATCTGCATTGGAGTGATTTCACCGGAATAATCCTTTTCCACTCCATCCGGAAATACTACTTTTACCTGTTCTAACATTTGAAACACCTCCGAAGACTCCCATACAATTGGGAATCATAATTTATGGTTTATTCTATCATATATATGCTATAATTTTGGATATTGTTTTGACATATGATTGCTTATATTATGCATCGATGTAATATGAGTGTTAAAAAACGGAGAGATTTGTAAATACGTAAAAGTTTTAGGACAAGATAAGAAGCGACAATTGTAATCAAATTTGGTGAAATTTGCAAACCAGTCATTACATTAATCCAAATCATTCGTAGAATGAGTACTCGCTGTACTCAGACAATAGGATTAGTGCATTTCGTTCCTTTGTTTGTAATTTCATCGCCAAATTTGAATTAATATTTCTTTATTCATATCTTGTTCCCTACACTCTGAATTGAAGTATTATTGGGTTGCATAGTGTATTTTACAAAAATGCAATGTCGATGCACATTATGAGTGATTAATGAAAATTGAAGTTAAATTCCTTTTTAAGAGGCTTAAGGAGTGGTTTTATGGCTAAAATTGAGGGGATAAGAATAAAGAATTTCAAAGTTCTTAAAGATATAACACTGGGTAGGCTATGGAATCAACAAAGTGGAGAATCGCTAAAGGCTATGACAGCTGTTATTGGAAAAAATGGTGCGGGTAAAACAACACTTTTCGATGCTTTTGGTTTTTTAGCAGATTGTTTGAGATATGGTGTGGAAAAAGCATGTGATTTAAATGGAAGAGGTGGTTTTGAAAGAATTAGGTCAAGGGATCAGAGTGGCCCAATTTGTTTTGAGATTTATTACAGAGAGAATACAAGTTCTCGACCCATAACGTATGAATTAGAAATAAATGCAGATAAAAAAGGACGTCCATACGTCTTAAAAGAAAGGCTTAGACAGAGACGGAAAAATCAGAAGCGTGGCAGGCCTTTTTCATTTTTAATGTTACATAGTGGAAAAGGCCTGGTTTGGAAAGGTGATGCTGAAGGAAGTCAAATTGAAGATATAGACAGTGAATTAGGTCTTTCAGATTTGATGTATAAAGTTAAATCAGGAGATAACATGGAAGAAACTAATGAGACTGAAATAGTCGAATTAGATGATAAAAGAAGACTTGGCATTGCAACTCTTGGTTCTTTAAAGCAGCATCCACGTATTTCTGCTTTTCGTAAGTTCATTGAAGGATGGTATTTAAGTTACTTTACTCCGGATGCGGCGAGATCTTTGCCTTTAGCGGGACCACAGGAACATCTCAATATACATGGCGATAATTTAGGGAATGTTGTTCAATATATGGAAAGAGAATATCCAAGACAATTTCAGAATATACTCAATGAAATAGCAAGTAAGATTCCGGGAATTAATAAGATAGAAACTGAAATAACAAATGATGGTAGGTTACTTTTAAGATTTAATGACAAGGGATTTGCAGATCCTTTTTTTGTTCAACAAATGTCAGATGGTACACTTAAAATATTCGCATATTTGCTTCTTTTAAACGATCCTAATCCTCCACCATTTTTATGTATTGAAGAACCAGAAAATGGATTATATCATAAACTCCTTGAATCATTAGCGAAAGAATTTCGAGAGCATGCCACAGGTAAGAAAAGAGGTTCACAAATTTTTGTAACAACTCATCAACCTTATTTTGTTGATGCACTTAATCCAGAAGAAGTGTGGATTCTTGAGAAAGATACGGATGGTTATTCAAAAATTCATAGAGCGAGTGAGGATATACTTGTAAAAAATCTTGTAGAAGAAGGAATTCCTCTTGGAAGTCTTTGGTATAGTGATTATTTAGATGAGGGGTAGATAGAATGCATTTTGAAATCCTCGTAGAAGATATCTCTGGAAAAAAAGCTTTAGAAACACTTGTACCTAAAATAATAGGGGACTCCCATACATTAACGATTAAAGCTTATAAAGGTATTGGTAGAGTGCCTAAAAAAATGAAATCAAAAACAGAAGCAAATAAAAGGATATTGCTTGATCAGCTTCCAAAATTGTTAAATGGATATGGCAAAACTTTTAAAGGTTATTCAGAAGGGTATCCGGCGGTGCTTTTCGTAATTTGTGATCTTGATGATAAATGTTTAAAAAATTTTCGTAAAGAATTAGAAAAAGTACTTCAATCATGTACTGAAAAACCGAAAACCAGATTTTGTATCGCGGTTGAGGAAGGAGAAGCTTGGTTTCTCGGAGATATTGAAGCTGTAAAAAAAGCATATCCCAAAGCGATTGATAACGTATTAAAAAAATATAAAAACGATTCAATATGTGGGACTTGGGAATTGCTTGCAGATGCCATATACCCAAAAGGTAAATCTGAATTGATAAAAAAGGGTTGGCAGATTGTGGGCGAACAGAAATCAAAATGGGCTGAAAATATTACCCCACACATGGATATAAAGAAAAATAAATCTCCAAGTTTTGTTTATTTTCGTGAAAAATTACTAGGATTATGTGGTGAATGATTTGATGTTACCTTGGATTTTTAATAAAAAAAGCACTCCGGGAAAATTAATACGGAGTGCCGTTTCGCTTTTAAATTTCAGAGCAAGTTAAGGTGACGCAGTATGTGAAGAAGTGGCATGCTTTTCAAGAATTTCCTTTATTTTATCCATTCCATAAAACTCAAGATAATCATAAGGCGTAAATCCATTTATATCTTTTTCTTTCAGGCTTACATTGAATTCCATAAATAATTCGACAAACTCCTGTATTTTATGTTTTACGGCCATATGCATAATGGTCATTCCTGTTGATCTTTCCTTGTAATATAATATATTTGGAAAATGCTTTATAAAAACTTTCATCATTTTTAAGTTTCCGGATATGATTATTTCCTCAACCAGAGGGTGGTTATTACTGCTATAAACAAAAGGATCCGCACCGTTATCTAAAAGAACTGCAGCGGCAGTATAATTCGAACTGCGTACCGATTCTTCAAGTGGAGTGATATTATGTTCATCCCTTTGATCCAGGTCACAATCAAATTCCATCATCGATTCCAGAACCAAATCATAACCATTTTTAATTAAATAGTTGAGAACTGATTTTTGATTTTTCAAAACATTTCATCCTTTCATTTTGTGTATAAATACTGCATACTTTGTCATTTTATATATGGAATTATAATGTGTTAATGTGAGAGTAACAAAAAATAGTTTTTATATGCCTCTTAAATATTGGGATGCCGCTAACCAAAAATACATTTAAAAAAACAACTTGTATTTTATTTGTGAAAAAGCAAAAATGAAGGTGAAAAAAACACACCTTCGAAAATATATTTATTTTAGATTCTATTTATCAGTAAACTTCAACTACGGGATTTACACTTTCGGTGTTGTTGAGACAATCTTCACCCGGATCTGCAAAAACGAATCCTGAAAATACCAGCAATACTACGGCAATAATCAATATTTTTTTCATAATTACACCTCCATATGATTTAAAAGATTCTATTTTTATTAAGTGAGGGTGAATTTTTTAGAGAAGTGAAAACCGCATCAAAAAAGATTCTCCAAAGAGAATTTTGTAAAGAATATTTAAAAGTTCTATTTTGTACCCAAAAATGACAATTGCCATAAATAATCGTTGAGCAACAAAAAAGAACCGTATAGTATAATTGTGTTAATTGAGAAGCATTTATACCGTTTTGTGTAGGCCTTATTAAAAGCAGAATGTAAAGAACGGATATGAATAAAAAATTTAAAACTCTTATTTTATAGGTTAAAATGATATTTGGGTGGTTTAAATGCAGGATAACAGTTATCCACAGATCATAAAGCTCGTTTTCAATTATGGAATGTATTCCAAACCGTTTGTGAATCATTACAAAGAGAATGACAAAGATATTGAATGGAGTTATTTCCTGAAAGCCATGAGGTGTTTTTGGGAAGGCCAGAGAGAGCAGGCTCTTATGATTATGGAGACGGGAATACTTGAAAGTGATAACGAGCGGGAAAAATTACTTCTAAACATGAATATGATGAATATACTGGTTCAGGAACATAAAGTAGGTTGGAGAACTCTTTTTGAAGAATTTAAAAAAGAGCAGCGTAATTTGCCACCCTTCTTGAGAGAAACAATAATGATTACTTTGAAAAATATAGGTGGTCTCAAAAAGGTGAAAGAAACACGTATATGGGGGAATTCGTACAAAAAAAATCTGTACGCTTATGCCTTTATATTGCTGGGAGAAGCCCGAGAGGCATTGAGAAGCGGAGATAAACAGTTGGCTGTGGCAAAATTCTGTCATTCGTTCAGAGTGTCCAGAGAAGTACCTCATCCCTCAGGTATAATTATTTCCTCCAACAATGCGGCATGGTATTTGAGGGATATAAATCAGAGCGCCGCTGTGAATATGTCGGCACTCTCATGTTATTCGATGGCTGAATTTTTTGAAGCTGATATGTTCAAGTTTTATGTGCTTCATTCCTATTTTCAGATTTTACAGGAAACAGGTTCAAATACGATTTTCAGGTTACGTGAAATAATCAGTTATATTTACCCATACATGAGCGATTCTGTCAGGAAGAAGTATTCGGATTTTATAAAGCATATAGAATATCTTCAAACGGATATTTTTAAGAATTCTTATGATTTGGATAGAGAGACGCAGAAGTTTCTGAAGAAAGTAACAGAGGATGAAAAGGATAATGTTCTGGTGAATAGAGCTATAAAGCGGATTATGAACAGAAATACAGATCAGATTAATGCGAAGAGTGTTTTGAAAATTCTTGGGTGTTGTGATTTAACAGTTGAAGAAAATACCCCTCCAGCATTTGTGAATGAAATTTACAAGAAGGGACTTATGATACGGTTTGAGGAATCACTTAAACTGTTGTTTGAAAAAAACGGAAAAAATATACATCGTGAGTTGGTGTCTTTTTATTCGGCGTACATAGGGAGATCTGAGTTCATACAGAGTGTGTGCAGAAAAGGAGAACTTTTAAATTTAATTAAAAATACCGGTTCTTTGGATGAATTGATATCTTATATTATGGGTAAAACCGAAAAACCACGTTTGCAGCTGATTAAATTCATTTCAGAATACAAATTCATAAATGCAATAGAAAAATCAAGAAAGGATATGTTTGAAAAATTCCTTTCATTTTGCAAAAAAGAAGATAAATTTATCGAAAAATATTGTCATTTGGATGAGAAAGGTAAGGGAATTGTCGATGAATTCATCAGGAATTACTGCAGATATTTCAAAATGACCGGATGTAACGTAAAACCGTCAGAGAGAATCTATGGGTTTTTAAAGGAATACGGTTTAAAAGCACGGCCTGCTGCTTTATCACTATATTGCATAGACAACAGGATTTCCAGAAAGAAGATGGCAACTACTCTCAACGATATGGTTTGATAATGAAAAGGCTGAATGATATTTAAGAGATAACGTGTAGGATTTTATAAAAAGAAAGAGGCAGTTTCAGAATGAAAATAACTGAAACTGCCTCTTTATCAATTATTTTTCAAAAAGATCTTTGGCCTTGAGTGCGATTCTTTCTCCGAAAATAACAGCCCTTTCTTTCTGATCTTCAGTCCCATCTTTTATACAAACTGCTCCGAAATGGGTGTAGGGTTTTCCAACTCCAGCTCCTCCGGAATAAACCACCATTCCCCTGACAAGAAGATGTCCGATGAGCGTCAGAAGTGCAAAGTCTGCTCCTCCGCCAACAAAATTTTCTGTGGCGAAAACTGCCCCGAGTTTTCCAGCAAGGCTGCAATTTAAACCCGCATCAAGGAATTTTTTCATCTGCCATGATAAGTCCGCCAAATATGTGGGTGTACCAAATATGACAGAATCAGATTCATTGATATAATCAAAATCCGGTTCGTTAATATCGAAACATTTCGTTTCAATTCCTTCGACTTTATTCGTACCTTCTGCTATCAAATCCGCTACTTTTTTCGTATTTTCACTTTCACTGTGGTATAAAATTGCGATCTTAATTTTTATCACCTCTCTTAAGTATTCAAAACATTATACCAATATGAAATAGTTCTTCTATGTAAATTATTTTATTAGTGTTGAGTAATACGGTTTTCTTAAAAACAGGAAGAAAAATTAAATTGAATATGCTCACATGTTTAAAACACAAATAAAAAAGGCGTTTGTAAGATAAAAACCCCTTTTTGTTTGAATTAGGCCGTGTAATTCTGAAATGATAGTTCAGGTTATTTATCAGCCAGCTCGATACCTGTTTCATAGGCTTTTATTAAAATGTTGTCGAGATAAGCTTCTCCCTGATTGGTCAGAATAATCGCACCGATTCCATTTTTTCTGTTGAAAGCCATAATGGTAGAAACTCCTTCTTCTCCGCCGTCATGTCCCCATAAATCATGTTTTTTATTCATCCTGAAAAAATGCAGTCCGACAGTTGAATCAATTTGTCTGATTTGCGGGGAGAGCATCATATCCGCAGTTTTTGTTTTCAACAAGTTGTAACCACTGTTAATTCCATCATTAGCGTATGTGGACAGGAACTTGAAAAGGTCGGTTACATTCGTCCTTAACCCACCGTTGGGATAATCTGTGAAAGTGTAATGTTCAAGTGGCCTTAAATTTTCATCATAGGGCCTGACAATTTTATTCAGGCTTATTTCCGAAAGTTTCCAATGGGAGTTGGTCATTTTAAGAGGATTGAATATGTTCTTTTTACAATAATCGTTGAAATCCATGCCGGATAATTTCTCAACCAGTACGCCTATCAAAGCACTGCCGATATTTGAATATTCATATTCTCTTCCAGGTCTGAAATCATAAAAATTTTCATATCTGTCATAATACTTTCCGCCATGTGTGAAATATTCTTTCATAAAATACGAAAGTTTCACAGGACTATCTTTGCCATAATAGTACTGCCCATCCATCGCCGCTCCATCTGCTATTGATGATGTATGGGTAAGCAGCATTTTAAATGTGATTTCTTCATTGGAGTCAGGGTTTTTAACATCGAAATCCAGATAATCGTTAATCGGATCGTCCAGTTTGAACAATCCTTTATCGTATAACTGCATCAATGCAGTTGCAGTTATCGTTTTTGAAACCGATGCTATAAGGAAAACATGCTCAGCTGACAGGGAAGTGTTTTTTTCAACATCCGCCTTGCCCAGATATTTCTGATAAAGTATGTCTGAATTTTTAAATATAAGTACGGACAATGCCGGAATATCCTGTTTTCTCATCTGGTCGTTTAAATAGTTTTCAAATGATGAAAGTTTTGAAAATCCGGAAAGATAAAAAACTGCTGCCAGTAAAACCAGAACAAAGATTTTTTTCATAACCGTATCCTCCTTTGAATTCTGAAAGTAATGAAGAATATAACTCTTATTTATTTTGGATAAATGAACATATTGGGAATATTTTAACACAATTAATACGAAAAAGTGTCGCAGTATTTAAATGATTTTTATATGAATCACATTCGTTTCACTATGAGATTCCCGCTCTCATATTTTTTCAACCCGTGTTTAAACATTAAAATCCCCGTACCCATGAATAGAGCAGCAGCGCCTAACAGAGCCAGAACACTTAAAAGGTTGAATTCCTTTATGATAGAAATTGGTATGAAAGAAAAATACATACTGGGTATTACGGTAAACAATATAACCCTTACAACTCCTGTGAACAGTGTATGCGGGTTAAGGGCAAATGTCAGAACCGCGTCGGGAATTACACTGGCAATGGATGATGAATTGCCTATATAAAAAGTCAATGACTGGAATATGATGTTGAACCCGGTAAACACAAAAGATGCAAGAACGGTAACACCTATTAGTATTAAAAATCCAGTGAAAGATGCGTATCCGGTGAAGAAGAACAATACCAGCCCGAAAATCAGGTCGCCCAAGGCCCCGAGTGAAATTCTGGAAACCAGGATATGTGAAAGTTCCTCCTGAGGGAGCAGAAGATATGAATCGAGTTCACCGTTCATTATGATTTTCCCCATGTTGAAGAGATTCCCGAAAAACACCTGGGATATTCCGAAAGAAATAGTCACAACGGAATAAACAAGCATCATATCGCCCATGCCGTAATCGTTTATCATACCGACTTTTCCAAACAGTATCCACCAGAAAAAAAGCAGGAAAACATCGTTTAAAAGCATGCCCAATGTCTGTATTAAAAAATTTGCCCGGTATTCCATCTGAGCGGACAAATTGAATTTAAAATATCTCCACGTTAATTTCAGCAATTTTTTCATGATTATCTCCCTTCTTTATCCGCCGTTTATATTCAGCCTTTTTGTTCCCATGTTGAACAAAATCACTGTCAATCCGCCCCATATGAGTATATTCACAATCTGAACCGGGAAAACTCTGAGGAATTCTTCAGCACCGTTTATGTACACTTTGGCGGGTGCATTCAAAATGTATTTGAAAGGCATGATGTCAGATAATTTCCTCAGCCATTCCGGGAAGAATTCTATCGGTATGAAAAGGCCGCCAACGGTAAACAGGAATTTTGAATATATAAAGTGAAATGCGGTGTTCTCTTCAAACCACAGGGCGGATAAACCTATCAGGAAGAAAAATACGAAGTTAATGGTTAAACCCGCTATGGATGATGTTATCCCGAGCAGTACGTTCAACGGATTCAGAGGTGTTTTCTGCAAAGTCAGGCAAAGTATTACGGAGCCGAAGGCTATATTCATAGCCATCCTCACCAGGCTTGAAGAAAGGTATTTCGAATACATGAACAACATGTAGGAATATGGCTTGTTTAAGTGATAGGCAATATCACCTGTTTTTATATCCTGAGCCATCTCCCTGTGGAAAACGAATTTCGCCAGCATAATCGATTCGGTGAACATGAAATACCACATCATCTTCACGAAATCGAATCCCTCAATCTGTTTGTCCTTAAAAACTGCTTTCCATAAGAAAGAATACACGATTAAGAACAAACCGAAAAACAGAAATTGAGTGATAAAATTTCTTGAATACATCAAATCATTTACAAAATTTATCTTGAATACCGTTATGTATTTCTTAATTTTTTTCATAAACATCAGCTCCCCGTGTATATGGTTTCTATTATTTCTTCCATGGGAGTTTCCGAAATAGTCATATCCACGATATTGGTGTTTTTTATGATATCGTCGATAATTTTCTGAAGAGAGCATTTTACCGTATCGACTTCTATTTTCAAACCCATTCCTTTTTTCTTGAGAATATCTACTCCGACAATATCGGGAGTGTATTCATCCTCGAGTTTTAAGGACAAAATCTTGGTATTCAGGTATTCGTGTTTTAATTCGTTGACACTGCTGTGCAGTATGAGCTTTCCGTTGTCTATTACTATAACTCTTCTGCAGAGTTTCTCTATGTCCCCGACATCGTGAGACGTTAAAAAAACCGTCAGGTCGTTGTTTTTATTCAGATCCTTTATCAGGTCCCTGATCTGATTTTTCACGACAACATCAAGCCCTATTGTCGGTTCATCCAGAAACAGTATTTGCGGGTTGTGAATAAGGCTTACCGCTATTTCACATCTTATTCTCTGGCCGAGTGACAATTTTCTTACTGGCTGATGCATGATTTCCTCGAGCTGAAACCTTTTAACGAGTTGCCTCAGCCTGTTTCTGTAATCGGTTTTATCCAGTTCGTAAATATCGGCCATGAGTTCAAAAGAATCCTCAGGAGGCAGATGAAACCACATCTGGGATTTCTGGCCGAAAACCGAACCTATTTTGTAAGCCAGTTTTTTTCTCGATTTCCATGGAGTCATACCGAGTACGCTCACTTCACCACCGCTTGGGAAGAGTATTCCGGTCATCATTTTAATTGTTGTGGATTTTCCCGCCCCGTTAGGTCCTATAAAAGCCAGAACTTCCCCTTTTTCAACGGAGAAACTTATGTCCTGTACGGCTTTGACTTCCTTATAAACCGGATGAAACAACGATTTGAAACTTTCCTTCAGTCCTGATTTTTTAACCTTCGTGGTGAAATTTTTGCTCAAATGTTTTACTTCAACAACTTTCTCCATAAAATCACCCCTTTATATAAAAAAACCGGTGCTGAAAAATTCAGCACCGGTTTTTGTTGTATAACAAAATCAACATCATCACCGACGCCGTTTGATTGGGACCATAATATTCCACATACAAATATTCGTTTTGTTATACATATATGTCACTCCTCGTATTCGTTGAATTTAATTGTACAAAAACTTGATAAAAGCCTCTTCGGGATTTCATCGGCAAATTTTAATTATAAATAGTAAGAAAAATTATTTCACCAAAGATAACATAATTAATCTATAATGTCAAGAATTTTTAGTGATCTCTATTTTGTAAAATCTCTATCAAATATTGCAGCAGCTTTTGCATGTGCCTTTTCATCGTAGATAGGTGCTTCGATGAATCTTCCTTTTAGTCCATTAAAAAAATCTTTTTTCAGTTCCATAGCCATAAATGCGGGGAAGTTATCTCCATCGCTGGTGGTTATTCCAAATTCGCTGGCCTGTACGAACCCAAATCTCGGATAATAGGTGGGGTGTCCGAAAAACAGTATGGCTCCATATCCCATTCCTTTTGCTAGTTCAATGGAATATTCCATCAAGGCGCTTCCCACACCCTTTTTCTGAAATTTTGGTAAAACGCTTAACGGGCCAAAATTCAGCACATTTATTTTTTTGCCCTCGGGTGTTTCGATATGGGCGTTGCTGTAAATAATATATCCGACGATTTCACCGTTTATTTCAGCGACCAGACTCAATTCAGCTATTCCATCTTTTTTTCTCAGTGAGTGTACCATGTAATGTTCAGTGCAGCCTACCCCGAGTTTTTCTATTCGTTCTTCTCTATAAAAAGCTGCTCTGGTTATTTCTTCGACTTTTCTGTAATCTCCTTTTTTTTCTTTCCTGACTTCTATGTTCAAAAACACAACTCCTTTTTATTTCAAATTTCAATTTGGGTTTTAAAAACTATTACGGCCTCTCCCGAAACTTTTACCGATACCGGGAGTCTTTCTTCGATAGCAACTTCCACTGCGATAATGCCTTCCCTGTTTATGGTAACTCCCTGTCTTGCATTGAATTTCAAACATTTTCCATCGTTCGGGGTTAAGTTGTACTTCACAAGATATGCCCCCAAAGGGCCGTTTGCATTTCCCGTCACTGGATCTTCGTTGATGCCTATTGCGGGTGCAAACATTCTTCCGGTGACCAGGGTGTTTTCTGCTGCTTTATCGAAAGTGTAAACGTAATATCCGTTGCAGCCAATTTTATTGCTCAAATCGGAAAGCATCTGAAAGTTCGGTTTCAGGTTATGTACTACGTCGTATTTGTTGAGGCCTATCATAACCTTTGAATGACCTGTTGATACTATCTGAACCGGTGCTTTATCTATCAGATCGTCTGAAGTTATGCAAAGTGATTTTTTTAAAGTAGCAAGATTTTCACCTTCTATGATGTCCTCGAATTCAACCTTTCCCTGAGTCATGGTTATTCTGTAGGATTCTCCGTTGTTCTCTATATCTACCGGAAGTATTCCTGCTCCTGTTTTCTGATATACTCTCATCTTATTTTGAAAATTGTTTTCGACTGCCCTCACATAATGTGCGGCTATTGTCGCATGACCACATATCGGAACTTCTTTTAAAGGTGTGAAAAATCTGACATGCACATCGTAATCATCCGTCTGAGAAGAAAAAATAAATGCGGTTTCGGAATTGTTCAACTCTCTTGCTATTTGCTGCATCTGTTTTTCAGATAAACCATCCGCATTTGAAACTACACCGGCAGGATTTCCGGAAAAAATATTTTTCGTGAAGGAATCAACCTGATAAATGTTTAAAATCATCTTTGCCTCCTGTTTTAAAAGTCGAGATCTACAACCACTCCATAATGATCACTCGGAGTTATACCGTCGTGTAATTCTTTGCCCATGAGTTTGTAATGGTTAAATTTCGGATTTGGTCCTGGATAAGGATCTTGCAGCAGAATCCAGTCCACCCTGCTGGGTGTGTACAGCACGTGTTCCTCAAACCATCTGGGATTGTTCAGAAAATCGAGAGTCGCTTCCAGCGGCAGCTGATTGCGTATGCAATAAGATTCTGCCAGGTCTATCCATTCGGCGTTGCTTCCGTTTAAGGATTCCTGGCCGTTTAAAAACCTGTATACTTTTGAATTCGGACTGGTGTTAAAATCTCCCAGTAATATTTTATATTCGGCAGTCTGACTGTTCAGATAATTCATGCCTTTGATTATTTCTGTTTCCCTGTTTGTAGATAACCCGCAATCCAGATGTACATTCATAAAGGATAATACCTTATCATTCACTTCTATATTCACACTCATTATTCCGCTGTTGTGTATATCCGTATTTTCATCCCAATTTGTCCATTTGTTTTTAAGCTCGTAATTTGAGTATACGGCCAGGCCTTCCTGACAGTCGTGATACTGTTTCCAGAAATGATGTTTAAACCCGCATTCTCCTTTGATCCTTTCAACTACCCCTTCATCCCTGACTTCCTGCAGGGCAAGAAAATCAAAATTTTCTTCTCTTATCACTCCGGGCAGTAAATCCATTCTCGCGTCGTAATGTCTTCTGTCATTCCATATGTTGTATGTTCCTATCTTCATTATGATGTCTCCTTTAAAATATTTTTATAATTTTGTTCAGATCTTGAACGCCTTTTTATGGGAAATCAACTCCATTTAGTTGGCTAATTTGTAAATCATGATTCCTCCTGTTTCTTATCCCGATATAATTTAATTTTTAATAAAATTATTTTCAGTAGATTTAATACTGAAGAATGTTTCTAAAGTTACGCAAATTGAAGAGAAAATTACAATCAAAAACGCTATACTATTTAATTGAAGTTGAACCGCTCAATCAGAATGAATTTTATAATATGAGTCATGGTCTGATTTAATTTTATTTCATTGCAGTTTTGCGGAAAAAGCAATCGAAAATACTCTGTTACCGTTTTGTGAGTGCAAATCTGAATCCGACATATGGTAAAAATGAATTGGGGGTATACATAAGTCTGTAAAATACAATCGCAGAAGCTGCTGGCATATTCCAGCTTCCCCCCCTAGCTGACCTGCTGGTTCCGGTATGATAGCCTATCGGGTTTGAACCAGGAGAGATGGAATAATAAGTTGCAAGATACCAGTCATGACACCATTCAGCGATATTTCCAGACATATCGTATAATCCAATTTCATTCGTATCCTTCTGATTGCATATCTGTGTTCCCTTGCCACTTGCGATTGGCAGCGTTGCGTTAAAAGAATTATCCAGATACCAGCCGACTTCATCCAATGTGTCACTCCCTGCAAAGAGATAGTCTGTTATAGTCAGATAATCATTTTCCGCACCTCTTGCAGAATATTCCCATTCAGCCTCAGTGGGTAATCTGTAGCCTTCTACGATGGTAATGTTTTTCGTTGGCAGGCCCTCAGAAGTTAAAAACTGCCCATCGGTAACATCGTATGCTTCACTCAATCCGGCTTTCCGGCTTAACCAGTTACAAAATTCTATCGCTCCCCACCATGAGATGCTGTGTACCGGATATCCCAGTTTTAAATGACTAATCGCCCTGAATTCAGTTCCAGTATACTCTATTTCACAATAGAGTCCGCCAATATCTATAAGTTTATGGCCATTCAGAAATCCGGTAGGGCTTACCGGTGTATCGTTCAAAAATTCTATAAAATCCCTGTTTGTTACTTCACCTTTTTTTATGTAAAAACTGTATGTGAAAGTAACTCTGTGAACAGGCCTGAGAGGGCTTCCTTCTGGCGAAAGTGCTTTCGTATCACCCATCATGAAACTACCAGGTTGAATTAAGGACATGAACAACAGTAAAGGGTCAAAGGGGACGACTCCGATTCCACCTGCAGAAGTACATGAAATCAAAGAGATAAGAAGTACCAAAGATAAAAGAAAAACCAGGATTCTTTTCACGAATATTCCTCCTCAAAATCATTTGTTTTTTGAGAAACAGTCGTTTTAATGCATTTCTGATCGTGAACCCTTTTTTATTATAACACTTTAAGAGAAAAATAGAATGCAGCTATTATGTTTGTTATTTGATATGTTTTTTATGTGTTTTTATTTGACTCTTATGGTAATAGAATGTATTATGAATAATGTAACGTTTTTTTTATTATAAAATAGTTAGCAAACATAAAGATAAAAGTTCAAATTGCCGCTAATTAATATAAGGATAAATCCAAGATGACAATTTAAAATAAAAAATATAATAATTAAAGGGTGTAAAATGAAAAGAATTCTTCTTTTTTATTCTTTTAATTGAAATTAAAATCTGAACGAGATTTTTATAATCAGGTAATTGCTGAAGGAAGTAGCATAAAATATCACAGAATTTAAAAATAAAGACTCAGAATGAAGATGAAGAAAACAATAAAAATTTGAAGCAGAATACATCATGTCCTGTTAATTTAAATTTTAGTACTTTAAAATCATTGCTGATATGTGGCGGGATTAATAAGTGATTTCTGTTTTATCCGAAAAAAAGGTAATAAATGATGGAGAGATAAGATGAAAATATCAATCATGCAGTATAGCCCAAGTGACAATATTTTTGAGAATTACAAAAAAATAAGGAGTTATGCTGAAAAAGCTGCAGCTGAACAGACAAGAATACTGGTTACTCAGGAATGTGCGTTGTGCGGATATCCACCCATGGAAATTGACTCTGTCGATATGATTGATTTCGCTGAGATCGATTTTTATCTGAATGAATTCCAGAAACTTTCGCAAAAACTCAATATATACATTGCCCTGGGTGTTATAAGGATTAGTAATGGGAAAAGGTACAATTCGATAGCTTTCATAAGTCCGGTTGATAAGACCATACAATATTACGATAAACGGGCATTATGGGGCTGGGATATGGATAATTACGTTCCCGGTAAAGAGAATAAAGGTATTTTTACTGTGGACGGTGTGAAAATAGGATTCAGGATTTGTTTCGAGATACGGTTTCCTGAATATTTCAGGGAACTGTACCGTGAAAATGTCGATATTGCCTTTGTCAGTTTTTGTGATGTGTCTGAAGAAGATAATCCTGTCAGATATGAAATCATAAAATCACATCTCATAACCCGTGCTGTAGAAAATATTTTTTATGTGATTTCTTCAAACAGTATTTCTAAATATCAGACGGTTCCCACATGTGTTATCAATCCAGATGGAATAATCGAAAAATATGCGGAAAAGGATACCGAAGGGATTATGAATTATGAGTTTTCAGAGATAAAGGATAATTTTGGCCGAAAGGGAAGAAAAGTCAATTCGGATCTGCTTTTAAAAAATCAGGAACAGATATAGATTTGATGTGTTGAACATAGAAATTCGAATTATCATATCTTAATTTTTCTTGATAATCATTTGATGTTGATTTACTAAAATGTAATCGCTAAAGGGAAGAATTATGATTTTCTGCAAACGAGAATAAGTTAAATCCTCTTTTTGTTGTTAAAGTGCTTTGTGGCTTCCGTATGGAAGCCATTTTGATTTATTTATATTTTTCGGATTCTTTCAGGAATATAAAATAAGTTTCATCATCTATATTGCAGAGGCGCACCAGTTTTATCACTGAATTTGGTTTTTTTTCAAAGTATTCTTTGAGCGTTTCGAAAAATATGCGTGCGCATCTTTCTTTAGGAAAACCGAATATACCCGAACTGATTGCCGGTATTGAGATACTCTTGATTCCATTTCCATCACAGAGTTTCAGTGAACTGACTATTGCCGATTTCAATTTATTATCTTCATCTCCGCTGCCCCATATGGGTCCAACGGTGTGTATTACGTATTTAGCAGGCATATTACCGCCGGATAATATACATGCATGGCCAACGGGTATTTCACCATTTTTTCTTACATACTCATCGCTTTCAGCCTGTATTGTCCTGCCACCTGCAATGGAAATCGCCCTTGCCACACCACCTCCATGTTTAAGCATGGAATTGGCGGGATTGACTATTGCCGTGGTCTCTTCTTTTATCAGATTACCTTTTATTATTTGTATGATGTGATTGTTGAATTTTATCTCGTTCATAGAACTCATTATAAACAGAACTCCTTTGAAGGGAAAAAGCTTAAGGATTATTTTGAAGCCTTATATTCAGGGCCCACTATTATATTTTCCTTGTTGCATTTGTGAATCATCCTTACGGCGTTTACTGCGGCATCTTTATCACGTATTTTTACTGCATCTATAAGTTCTCTGTGATGGGGGAATCCGGATTTTCCGAATTCGACGTTATCGAATGGATAATTCCATAATATTTCAAATGCATCGTAGAGTACGTTGAAGACGTTCATGAGGAATTTGTTTTTTGAATAGGTGAAAAAACTTTTGTGAAATTCGAGATCAAGATCCGGGTGTTCACCCTCTTTTTCATGCTGAATCTCGAGTATCTTCATTATTTCATCTATTTTTTTTATCTCGGTATCCGTTGCATTGTCTATTGTGAGTACAACTGATAATTCTTCAAGAGAAGAGCGTACTTCCAGCAAATCTATGAGATAGTCCTTATCCGCTATGAAGTTGAATTTAACGTTTGTGAAAAAGTCAAGGTCGGGATTTTCACCGACAAAATTTCCCTTGGATGCCTCAACCTTAATGGTTCCTTCACCTTCAAGGGTTTTCAATGCTTCCCTTGTTGTAAGGCGGCTTGTACCGAACATCTTGGACATAAGCCTTTCGGGGGGGAGTTTGTCACCGGATTTCAATCCCTTTTTTATTATGAGTTTTATTATCTCATTTTTGACAATATCGACTGCAGAAAGTTTTTCCATAAAAATCACCAACAATTTTAAGTGTGAATATCGGAATATTATAACAAATCATTAGCACGTATATGTTATGGTTTTGTATGAGGCTTTTTGTAAGATGTCTGCTGAATTTATTTCATAGTTATTATACTGTCCCAAAAAAGATTTGTAATTATTAATAACCGGGCACAGTCCCAAAAAAGCTGGTAAAGTCCCCAGTTATTGATAATTATTTTAATCTGAATTTAAGTGTTTTGATTTCGAATGGTTTAACTCTGAATCGTATTTCTTTTCCACATTTGGATATCTTCGCACTGAAATCATTTACTGTTTCTTCAAGCAGATCGGTTTCTTCTATACATTCAACTTCCGAGGTAAATTGCAATGTGATGTCGTCATTTCTGTTTCCGTATTCGTATATTCTCAGTACGTAGTATTTGCCGTCTTCTGATTTTTTGATAGTATCCAGTACGGAACTTGTCGAATTTATATACACAAAACTGCTGTTAGAAATAGTGTCTGTTTCCACAATTTTTTCATCATTGTTTTTTTCTGTATCAGCATACGTATAAACGGGATAATTCAATTCGTAAGCTGATCTTTGAATATCACCGTCAAACCAGTCACCACCATGTGGCATTATGGAATACGTGAATTCATGTTTTCCCTGATCCGCATTTTCATCCGGATAAATCCCCGATTTAATCAGTGTGATTCTCATGACGTTGTCTTTGATATCGTATCCGTATTTGCAGTCATTCAATATAGCCATTCCGTAATCCCTTGCGGAAAGGTCTGCCCATTTATGTGCGAGAGATTCGAATTTCGCATAATCCCAGCTGGTATTCCAATGTGTTGGCCTTTCAACATTCCCGAACTGAATTTCATAGGTGGCTTTGGTGGATCTTACAGTTAACGGAAATTCTGATTTGAGAAGTATCTGATGCTCATGCCAGTCTATTTCGGTTGGGAAATCTATTCTCCTGCTGTCTGGATAAATTATTATCTTCTGTTTCCCATATGAAATGGAATTTTCGTTGTTGAAGAATTTCCAGGCAATACTGAGTACACCTCTGTCAGGGCCATTTTCTTCAACTTGTACATTAACATCACCATCAATAGTGAATTCTTTCTGCTGATAGTATATGTCTATATCCCAGGCGTCGTATTTTATTGGTCTGTCTTCAAACATCTTGAAGCAGTTGGCATTTTTTCCCGGCTCTATAAGTTCTCTGTCCGTTTCTTTGTCATAAAGCGAGGTTATCTCGCCTCTTGAATTGAGTAGAATTCTGAAATACCTGTTTTCCAGCAGATTCTTTTCAACTGTCATTGTATTATTATTTTCAAGTTTTGGGATTTTTACATCTTCAAGATATAGTGTTTTAAAACCGTATCCCGGTATGTCTCTGATAGTAGTCATAATTCTTCCATCTTTACTTTTACTCGTATGATAAATTTCGCCGTTTTCGTCTATCAGTATTTTGTTTTCCATATTGAACCCATTTAACGTGATTATTTCATCACGATTCCATGGGAGTGTGTTAAAGCAGATTATTTTATCCTTAGCGGGTGAAATTTTTCTGGAAATATATTCCATTGCTTTTTTTATGAGTGAATCTGATATTTTAAAAATCTCTTCGAATTCACTTTCACTGTCACGGTAAACTTCTTCTATCGAAGAACCTGGCAGGATGTCATGGAACTGGTTTTTAAGAAGTGTTTTCCACATTTTATCCAGTTCGTTTTTCGGATATGGAAAATCATCACATAGATAATCCGCGAATGAAGACAGAAATTCAACATCATGAAGTTTAATTTCCGTTTTTCTGTTATTTTTCTTGATTTTTGCCTGTGATGTGAACGTTCCCCGGTGGTATTCCAGATATAGTTCGCCATCTATAACCGGAAGCTTTTTCAAATTGACTGATTCTTCAAGGTCGGAGAAGAATTTATCGGCAAAATCCATTTTTATCTGAGGAATACCCGGTATTTCGTTCATCATTTTTGCGGATTCCAGCATTTCTTTTGTTGGCCCCCCGCCTCCATCTCCCCAGCCAAATGCGATGAGCATTTTTTCATTGGAATCTTTCTGCCTGTAATTTTTCCAGGTCTGTATTACCGATTCCGGTCTTAAATCTCCATTGTACGTGTAATACCTTTTCTGTTTTTCACTTTCCGGAGCTGTTATGAAATGTGTCAGCACTTTCGTCCCGTCTATTCCCTTCCATTCAAATGTATCGTATTCCGGACGGTTGAACTGATTCCAGCTGATTTTTGTGGTCATGAAATATTCCAGTCCACATTTTTTTATTATCTGTGGTAACGCCCATGAGTAACCGAAAACATCCGGTAACCATAACGTTTTGCATTTAACGTCAAACTCTTCTTTGAAATAATTTATGCCGTATAAAAACTGCCGTACTAGAGATTCACCCGAAGGTATGTTGCAGTCGGCTTCAACCCACATGCCACCGTTTACCTCCCAGCGGCCATCTTTTATCATGTTTTTTATCTCAGCATAGATTTCAGGGTAATCTTCTTTCACGAACTCGTAAAGCTGAGGCATACTCTGAAGGAATTTATACTCAGGATATTCTTTCATGAGTTTCAGAACGGTGGAAAAAGACCTGGCACTTTTCTCACGAGTGTGTTTCAGTCTCCAAAGCCATGCCACATCTATATGAGCATGCCCTATTGAATAAGTTTCAAGCGGGTTGTAATCTCTCAGTTTCAATTCTTTAAGCGCCGATTTTAAAAAATCATTGGCCTTTTTAACAGATGCATTGAATTCCGCAGAACCCGGAATTCTGTAATCTATTATATTTACGGTATCGTTCAGTAAACTCAGCAGTCTGATTCGATAGAAATGATCTTTATCTATAGTCTTAAGGCTTTCAAATGTGTTGAGGGTTCTGTAAAAAAGCGACTCGGTTTCAGTGTCTACGGTTATGATATTTGCACGCGAGAACAGTTTTTTATCGTTCTCAAGACCACTGAAAGATTTCAATGCAAATTCTATTTCACTTCCCGAAAACGATTCGTCTATTTTACATAAACTGTGAAATTTATCTATTCCCTGAACCGGATGAGAATTAATATAAATCATAGATTCGCTGCCACTGAGATTGCAGTCATCACCTTCACCTGCCACAATTTCCAGGTAAACCGACTGTCCTTTTTTAAAATCGGGAATTTTTAAATTACTGACAAACCAGCATACACGGTCTTTGCCTCCCCAGAGTTCACCGACTTTGAATTCCTGAGATATGTATTCAGAAAAATCCGGATATCCTTTTACAAGGCATTTATCGAACTCGTCGCTTTCATATTTCATAAAATACTGAATTTCTTTTTTATTCAGCACCATTGAATTCTGTAAATCTTCTATATATTTTGATATTTTTTCTTCAATTAAAAAAATACTGATTCACCTCTTTACTATCCCTTCAAAGCGCCTGCTGTGAGAGATTTAATTATGAATTTCTGCAGGAAAATAACCATCAGTACTGCCGGTACCAGAGATATGACACTGGCTGCGGCCACAAAATGTGTACTTATTTCCTGATAGTTTCCCTGAGTTAAGAGAATACCCACAGAAACCGGGAACATTCTTTCGTTATCGAGTAATATGAATGGAAGCAGGAACTGAGACCAGGCATTGATACTTGTGAAAATCGTTGCACTCGCTATTGAGGGAAGCGATACGGGGATTATTACTTTTCTCAGTAACTGGAATCTTGATGCCCCATCAATTCTCGCAGCTTCGTCAAGTTCTTTGGGGATGGCATCGAAACCTCCCTTAAGCAGGAAAGTGGTGAATGGTATCTGTACAGCTATGTAAACCATTATCAGTCCAAAATAGTTGTTGAGTAATCCGAGAGAGGCGTAATATTTATAAATCGGAATACCAATTATTACCGGTGAAATCATCTGGAAAATTAAAACCAGGAACATGTATTTCTTTTTGTTTTTGAAATTAAATCTCGAAAAGGAATAACCTGCCGGAATAGCCACGAGCAGAGTACCGATTACAGTGAAAATTACCAGCTGAAAAGAGTTTAACAGGTATTTCCACATGGAAGTGTATTGAAATACGTGTATAAAATTGTCAAGTGTCGGATTTCTTGGAATTAATGTGGGTGGATAATCGAACAATTCGGCTTTTGTTTTGAAGGAAAGGGAAATTGTCCACAAAACCGGAAATATGAAGAACAGAGAAACAAGCGCATAAGATATCCAGATTAGTATTTTTTTAAATGTTTTCATGACTAGTCCTGCTCCTTTGCCATAAGCCTTGAATAGATGAAAGTAAACGTTGCAGAAAGGCCTATCATTATTATTGCGTATACGGATCCCGTTCCGAGGTCAAGATATTTGAAAACCGATTTGTAAGTGGTGAGTGCGAGAATGGTTGTGCTGTTACCGGGACCGCCTCTGGTAAGTGCGTATACGGAATCGTATGTGTTGAAAGTGTATATTGTAATCAATATTACGTTTATCAGCAGCATGGGTTTTAGTTGAGGTAAAGTTATCTTCCAGAATTGCTGCCATTTATTTGCGCCGTCTATTGAAGCCGCTTCGTAAAGTTGTTGCGGTATTGCCCTGAGTGCAGCGTATTGCATTATACCGCTGAAACCGGTACCTCGCCATATATTTGCAAGTGTTGCCGAAAATAGTGCCCATCCGGGAGTGTATAGAAACGGGATTTTTTCAAAACCGAGAAGTTCAACTATGTAATTTATAACTCCCCAGTTACTGCTGCTGTACATTATTTTCCAGACAACTCCTGTGATGATTCCGGGAACAACCCATGCACTTATCATCGCAACTTTTACTATTGATGCCCCGAATAGATTCTTGTTTATAAGCATCGCCGTACCCAGCCCGAGTAAAAGCTGAAAAATTACCGAAAATCCAACGAAAAGGAAAGTTATTTTAAATACATACCATAGTTCGTCATTTGTGAAAACGTTTATGTATTTCGAAAAGGTGAAATTGAAACTGTTGTAGCCTATTTCTGCATCTGTAAAACTGAGAATAAAAACGTTTAAAAGGGGATACAGGTAGAAAATCCCGAGTATGATGGCAATCGGTAAAACCCATACCCACCATTTTTCCATGATTTTATTTCTTGACATGTTTGCACTGATCCTTTCGTATAAAATAAACACCGGAAAGGCAAACACCTTTCCGGTAAAATTTAATAATTATTTTTTGCTTTCTTCCCAGAGTCTCAAAGCTTTTGCCTGAACATCGTCAACCAGTTTTTCAACGTCGTTTTCCTGGCCGATGAGAAGTTTTCCAAGAGCTTTCTGTACGAGATCTGAAACGTTTGTGTATAAAGGATGAGCTGGTCTTGCATGTCCATAATTGAGTGAGTCGGCAAATTTCAGCATTGTCGGGTCTGTTGAGAAGAATTCATCTGATTCGTATACATCTTTTCTTGTTGGAATATTGTTCATGGCTTTACATCTTTCAGCCATCGCTTTTTCACTTCCGGCTATTGCCATTATGTAGCTTGCTGCGAGTTCACGTTTTACAGGATCATCTGTTAAAACAGCATAAGTCCATCCGCCGTTGCTGTTTGCCCTCTGACCGACTTCCATCTGTGGTAACGGAACGAAATCCCATTTTTCTGCAGCTTCTTCTTTACCGAGAACATCTCTGATCTGTCCTATGAACCAGCTTCCATTTGCTATCATACCCACATTGTTACTCTTTACTTCTGTTATGAGTGGGCCAGTAGAGTCTATAGAAGTCACCATCATTGGTGCAGCACCTGTGGAAACGAGTTCTTTAAGGTATTTAAGGCTGTTTACTAGTGCTACTCTGTTTTCGCCTTCACCCAGAACAGGTCTGCCTGTTTCATCGAAGAGTTCTCCGCCCTGTGCCCAGAAATAAGGCCATACATTTCCGTTTGTTGCTCCTTCCCATGTGGCAAGCCATGCGAGTATACCGTGTACGTGTTTTTCTTTCTTTATCTCAAGTGCGGTTTCTACAACTTCGTCCCATGTCTTTGGAGGTGTGGGTATCCAGTCTTTTCTGTAATACAGGAATCTTGCATCAGTACTAGTCCAAATTGCGTATAATTTTCCATCTTTTTCAACTACATTTCTTATGAAAGGGAAAAATGCGTCTATGTCTTCCTGAGTTATATATTCGTTTAATGGCTGGAGATAACCGTTTTCAAGATATTTTCCAATCCAGAATGAATCTATGTAGGCAAAATCGGGAGCATTTCCGTTTGCTGCCTGTGTCATGATTTTTGCCATCATCATCGAAATTCCGCCAACAGGTATTTGCTGTATGTCTATTCTTACATTAGGATGAGCCTTTGCCCATTCTGTAGCCTTTCTTCTTATAAATTCTCTGGAAGTGTCGTAAGGTGTTGCAACCGTTTCTCCACGTCTTAAAGCAGCAGTTATTACTATTTCTGCATCCGGATTACCTATTCTGTTAGGGGTAACCCATTCAAAGTCTTCCGCAAAAAGCATTCCTGAAAAACTGGCAAGTACTAAAACAAGGACTAACGATAGTAATAGTTTCCTAAACAAAGTTAACACCCCTTATTCAAGTTGATGGATTTGATTGGTTATATTAATATACCGGTATATTGGTATGTTCATAATACCACATTGGAAAATATTAAAGAAATCTTTTTACAAACGATTAAAGTAGAATAAATCTAATTATTAACTGAATTCTTTTTTCTTCTTCGTTTTTCATATGTGGATATATGGGAAAAGTATTGAATTATACGATAAGAAAGAGTTCTACGCATGAGTGTAAGCCAGATGTGAATTGAAAAGAACTATACAGTTTTACGTCTATAATATATGTAGAGTTATAAAACAAAGGAGTGTGGATTAAATGAAAATCAGAATACTAATCTCAGTTCTAATAATCATATCAGTAATATATTTCTTCGCAGTAAGCACACAAACAAATGAAACGGGGGAGGTTAAAATGAGTAGTGACAGATTGAAAGAAGAAATCTTAAAAAACAGCTATAAAAATATAAATACTATTTATTTTGCAGGAGGCTGTTTCTGGGGTGTTGAAGGCTATTTTAAGAGAGTTGAAGGAGTAGAGAATACTCAAACAGGTTATGCCAACGGCTATTTTGAGAATCCAACATACAGAGATGTGACAAATAATTCCGGCCATGCGGAAACGGTTAAAATAAAATACGATGAAAATGTCATCAGCCTGGAAGAACTCGTACTTCACTTTTTGAGAATAGTTGATCCTTATTCTTTCAACAGGCAGGGTAATGATTTTGGAGTACAATACAGGTCCGGGATTTATTTCACGGATGAAGAACAGGAAAAAAGGATTAAAAGGGTTATTGATATTTTTGAAGAAAACGAAGGGAGAAAAACGGCAATAGAAATCCTTCCGCTTAACGGATTTTACGATGCCGAAGAATATCATCAGGATTATCTGGACAAGAATCCTTTCGGGTACTGTCATATAGCACTTAATACCGCAGATGACCCATTATTCGAATTTGAGCCAGTAGTTGATGCTTCAAAAGAAGATTTGAAAGATAGAATTGGAGAACTTTCATTCAGCGTAACTCAGAATTCTGCAACGGAAAAGCCTTACACCAGTGAATACGAGGATTTATACAAGAAAGGCATTTATGTTGATATAGTCAGTGGTGAACCTCTTTTCGTGTCCGATGATAAATTCGATTCGGGATGCGGATGGCCGAGTTTTTCCAGGCCTATAGAGTCGGATGCCGTTGAATATGTTGAAGACAATTCCTATGGTATGCAGAGAATAGAAGTCAGGAGTAAAATAGGAAATTCACATCTTGGACATGTCTTCAACGATGGACCGACCAATATGGGTGGTCTGAGATATTGTATAAACGGTGCCGCTTTGAGATTTATACCATATGAAGATATGGACAAGGAAGGCTATGGAGATTATAAAGTGCTTGTTCAGTGAGAATTAAATTGATTTCAATTACGTTTTTATTTGTTTTAATCAACTTATAATGTGCGCGTATGTAATGCGTACGTTAAAGCATCAGAAGGGTTATAAATAGATATATACACGCTCCAGATCAAGATATGAAACGTCAATTGTAATCAAATTCGGTGAAATTTACAAACCGGGCACTTCACGAGTTTCGAACTCGCTACGCTCAAACAGCGAAACTCAACCGTTACGTTCCCTTGTTTGTAATTTCATAGCCAGACTTGAATTAAGATTTCCTTATTCATATCATGTTCCTTGTACTCTGGATGGCAGTATTCAAGGTGTAAATGATTCGGTTTACAAGAATTTGATGTTGGCGCACATTATGAGAATCAGAACTCTTACAATTAATTATTTGACAAGATAAACATACCAGTGGTATAATTATACCACTGGTATGTTATTTTAAAACGAATTTTAGGAAGTGAAATATGTGGATCTCAAAAAATAAAGAAGAGAGAAAAGATGAGTTTATTCAAACGGCCTTAAAATTGTTTATGAAAAAAGGATATGAAAAAACATCTTTAAACGATATTCTCAGGGAAATGAACATAACAAAAGGCTCCTTTTATCATAATTTTGAATCAAAAGAGGATTTGCTCAATGGATGCGTAGACATGATAGCGTATGAGTTTTCTCAAATAGTTAGTAATTCAGCGGATAAAACCGAATTGTCGGCAATTGAAATGCTGAAAAAAATACCTGAAGATATGTCAGGATTTCGTAAAGAGAATAAATGGTTGTATGAGATTTTTGAAGCGATAGAGACAGATGAAAAAAATGCATTTTTGCACGGGAAGATAATCGAGAGGATAATCGAAATCTCTAAAATGTATCTGAAAAAAATTCTGAATAAAGGTAATGAAGAGGGAGTTCTTTCAGTAGCGGATACCGATATGGCAGCAGAGATTTATATAAGTCTCCTGATCCTTTACAAACAGAAGGTTGTAAAAACAATAAAAAATAAAGAGATAGATGGTTTGGAAAACATTAAGGTGAGACTTGATAATCTCGAAATCATGTTTTCGAAAATGATTTCGGGTTTGCTTGGAGCCGATAATATGAATTTGGATTATCTTAAGGTTATGGATTATGGAAGTGAATCATGAGAAAAAATATAAAAATTGCAGCCATACAGATGCATTCAAAAAAGGGTGAATTTGAGCTGAACCGCAGAAAAGCCGAGAAGTACATAATACAATCCGCAGAAAGAGGTGCCGATCTGGTGCTGTTACCTGAACTTTTTTCATGTGGATATGTACCGAATAAGGAAACATGGAATTTTTCGGAATGTTCCGGTGGAAGCACAGAAATGTTTTTAAAAGAGATGTCTGAAAAATACGATATATGTATAGGTGCAGGTTTACTTGAGAAGAAAAATGGACATTATTTTAATGGTTATTTGGTAACAAATAGCAAGGGTGAAGTTATATGCAATGCAATAAAGAATAATGCCGAATCCTATGTTTTCAAAGGTACGAATTATCTGAATGTTTTTGAAACTGAATTTGGAAGAATTGGAATAGGTGTATGTGCCGATAACCATTACACAGATTTCATACAGCGTATGCAGAGGGAGAGAATAAATATTTTACTTATGCCTCATGCCTTGCCCATGCCATATGGAGAATCAACCGCAATTAAGAAATCGGATGTTGAAAAACTCAGGGCGGATGTCATTGTTTTTCCGAAACTGATTTCGGATATTCTGGGTATTCCAGTCGTTTTCATAAATCAGATAGGGGAATTTTATCCAATGGCAGGTATTTTTGGGAAACTTTTAAATCCCGAAGTATACCGTATTGGAGGATATTCTAAAATAGTTTCTGAAAGTGGGAAAGTTCTGGATGAAATTGCTGACGAAGAGGGAGTTATAGTTGGTGAGGTGAATCTTACATCCACTTCGAATGAGTTAAGAAAAGTGCCGAATTATCAGGGGTGGGTACAGGAAGGTTCGTTTTTGTTGCGGAGAATAATTCTCCCACTGGATGTGTTCATGGGAAAAATATATTATATGTTCAGAAGAAGATGATTTGAAAATATATAACCAAAACCTCCGCTTTTAAAGCGGAGGTTTTGGTTTTTAAGTAAGAAACCCTTATTCGAACATCAGTGTAATTATTTTGAATGGTTTGAAGCAAACCCTGCAACCGTTATCATCATATGACAATTCTTCTTTCTTATCTTCCAGGAGATTTGTCAGCCATACTTTGTTGAAACCGGAATTTATGTCGAGTTTCACATTAACCTTGGAGTCTGATCCGGAGGTCTCAACCATTCTCAGGATAATTCCGTTACTTTCGGTTCTGTTAAGGCTCAACACTTTCACATTTTCGCTGTCAATGCTTATGAATTTTTCAGGGATTCCAAGATTGCCATCTGATACCAGTAGCTTTCTGTTTAGAATTTCTGCCTGAGTGTTTATTTCTGTTGAATCGAAATTTGAATGTGGATAAACGGCATAGCTGAATTCATGTTCACCTTCATCCGCAAAAAGGGACGGGTTAACAGCTGATTTCAGCAGTGAAAGTGTCATTATGCTGTATTCACATCCATAACCGTATTTACCATCGTTGAGTATGCTGACTCCGAAATCGGATTGTGAATAATCTGCCCATCTGTGTGCGGGTACTTCGAATTTTGCCTCTTCCCATGAAGTGTTTCTGGTTGTAGGCCTTTCTATATATCCTGCACCTATGTCAAATGTTGCCTTCCTGGAAAGTGCGTTGATATCGAATTTAGCTTTTATCAGTTTTCTTCTGTGATGCCAGTCGATTTTAGTTTTTATGTCCAGTTTTTTATAATGTTTTCCAAGTATGTAATCCTGAATTATGGTGGATGCTTCATAATCGTAAGTCACTCTTATTATTTTTCTCACGGAGCCGGATTCTATAACTTCTATTTTATCCGCCTTGATACATGTTCCGTATTTTTCATGGTTGTGGTCTATGTCCCATGCATCCCAGTTTGTGGGAACATCATCGTATACGAATAATTTGTTCGAAGGAGATTTGAAAATATCCCTGTTTTCAGTTTTGCTGAATATACATATGCTTCCATCTTCTTTGACATCCACTTTCAAATAAGCGTTTTCCATAATCAATGTATGATCTTCATCAGGAATTTGTATGTTTTTGATTTTTTCTTTTCTCAGTTTCATCACACTGAAAGGCTCTATTTTTTCTTCAGACAGGTAAATATAATTTCCATCGGCGGTTTTCTGTGAAAGCATTTTATTTCCTTTACCGTCTGTAATTTCATATGGCATTCCATCCATTTCAAATTCTATATTTTTATTATAATTACCCGTGTTTACAACGGATACGTTTGCAGGATCATTTGTGCAGCTTTTTTCCAATTTTTCTGAAACTGTTTTCCTGCAATAATTTACCACCTGTGAGAGTTCAGATTCTGAATCTTCGTATACCTCTTTTATGGATGAACCGGGAAGTATATCATGAAACTCGTTTATTAGTATTTTATGCCAGCTTTTCACAATATCTTCCTGGGGGTATTTCTGAGAATCGGAAAGAACTGTGGATATCATTTCGAGGTCATAAATTGCATCTTCAGCATCTTTATGCAGTTTTTTAGTTCTTGCCTGAGAGGTAAGTGTCCCCCTGTGAAATTCGAAATACAGTTCATCGTCCCATACAGGGATTTTGGAATTGAAATTATCTTCAAGTATTTCGAAATGTTCTCTGGCATGTCTCATTTTGAGTGAAGGCATTGTGGGGTAGTCTTTTATTATTTCGTAATTGTCCATCATTTCGTCCGCAGGCCCACCGCCACCATCACCGTAACCAAATGACATCATACTGTAGTCGGAGGAATCTTTATCTTTATAATTTTTCCAGTTTTCGTTGATTATTTCGGGTTTTATAATTCCATTGTAACTGTCACGGTTACAGAAACTGTTGTAAAGAATTTCGCTGCCGTCTATTCCGCGCCAGTGGAAAGTGTCATGTGGTAAACTGTTCTTTTCATTCCAGTTCAGTTTTGTCGTCAGGAAATAATCGATGCCTGAATCTTTACATATTTGAGGCATAATCCATGAAAATCCGAAAACATCCGGCAGCCAGCAGACGCTGGATTTTATACCGAATTCTTTCATGAAAAATTTCTGGGCAAATGTGAATTGCCTTATCATAGATTCGGCAGATGGAACATTACAGTCACTTTCAACCCACATGCCACCTGTAATTTCCCATTTTCCTTCGCTGACAAGTTCTTTCAATCTGGAATAAAGGCTGGGATATTTTTCTTTCAAATCCTGGTACATCTGAGCCGATGACTGTGTGAAAACAAAATCAGGATATTTTTCCGCCATTCTGATTGCATTTGCGAATGTCCTCGACAGTTTTCTCTTTGTTTCCTTAACAGGCCATAACCATGCATAATCGATATGAGCATGTCCGCATAGTGATATCTCACCGTTGTTTGGGAATCTCTTTCGGAGTTTCTCAAGACCTGAATTTAAAATCTTTTCTGCTTCAAGTATTGAATCCCTGTATTTGCTGTTGAGCAAATGTTCGCTCGTTATGGGAACTTCTTCAGATTCCCATTTTCTGTATACGTGATTCCATATCCTTTCATGATCGTAAACGATTTTGGAATAAGAATCGGTATCTTTCGGCAATTTAACCGCACTTATGGAATCTTCTATAAGTCTTGCCAAACGTGGATAAAAGTCTTCGTTATCGGATATTTTAAAAAGTTCGACTGCCATTGTCAAAGAACGGGTAATTCTGTCTATATCTCTGTCTTTTATCAGTACCTGTGCCTTTTCAAATAAAGGATTTCTGTTTTGATGTCCGAAAAGCGATTTTGGAACAGACTGTACGTTTACAATATGTTTTTTTCCATCACAGAATTTGCTTATATCTATTGTTTTATGGAATGGGTTTATTTCACCAAAAAGATTGCCATCGATTAATACAAGGCTTTCTCCACCGAACCACAATTCGAGATAAGCAGATTCTTCTTCTGATATTTCTTCCAGTTGGAATTTTCCCTCAAACCATACAGGGAATTTTTTCGGCGACCAGGAGAAACCCTTTTCTATGTTTGTCCATCCCGAAGCCGGTGGGAAATCGGATGATATATCGCTGAATTTCCACGAATTCAAATTTATTTTTTTTCTGAATATGTAAGGCTTGATATCGTCGATCATTTCTTCCATACGTGATTTAAACCTAACTTTCTTTTCGTACATTTATCTACCTCCGCTTTTAAGAGTAAAAGTGTTTTATTATATCTATTGAACATAAAATAATTATACCTTAATTAATATTTTGATGAAAAATAACGAAATATTATTCTGAAAGTTTCATGTTTTATCTAGTTCTTATTTATTTCAATTTTCAGATTTATTTGTACGTCGAAGTTGTTTAAAATACCATGTATAAAAGAATAAACGTTTTTTCATCAGAAACATACTTTGCGGATTAAAGGATTTGATGTTTTAGGATTATTAATAATGATTTATATTATTTTTCTGTTATTTTGAATTAAAATGATTAAGTGACCGGTTTTTTATGTTGTTTCATTTTGAAAAAAGTTTATGTCATGCTATAATAGGAAAACAAAGACGGGTCCGACAATAATAATATAACTGAATAATATTCAGACAGAAGTTTTTTTAACGTGTGACTTAATGTCAGCCAGTACATTATATATAGAAGTGTTTCCTCCGTAAGGACTTTATGCGGTGATTCGGATGGACTGTAAGTCCCTTTTGATACTACCCCGTAAGAGAAAGAGACCTCTGAGGGTATTCGTTATTTGTGCGGATCAATGAGAATGCTCTCTGATCAGGGTCACCGCTATTTTTACCGAATAACAATTTAATATTAATATATTTTCTGTGAAATGTTCTTTTCACAGAGAGTGCCAGTGCAGTTTTTTCAACTGTCACGAATCTCCTTTGGTTTAAATTAATTTGGGCCCGTATGGGCCACTTTTTTATTTAACTCACTGTCACATGTTTTTTTTCGAATATGCCTTTAATTATGCTTTCGATTTCGGGTTCTTCCAGTGTGAAATCATCAATTTCAAAGTTTTCAAACAGTATTTTCGATATTTGTGGCAGAGAAACAGTTTTTTCAACTTTGAATTTTATTTCCAGGCCACTATCCGCTATTTCCCCGCCATATTTTCTTATTATCGAATTCTGAGAAGCTGATTTAGTTCTGTTGAAAGTTCCCAGGGTAATTTTAAGGATTCTGGGGATTTCCGTTATATGGTTGAGATTTTCTATTCCGCCTTTGAAAACAAGTCTGCCATCATCTATTATCAGTATTTCCCTGCAAAGTTCCTCTATTTCCTTTAGATTATGAGTTGTCAGCAGAATTGTCTTCCCCTTTGAATTCAATTCTTTAAGGAATTCCATTATATTCTGGCGCGAAACGATATCCAGGCCTATTGTGGGTTCGTCCAGAAACAGGATTTCCGGATCGTGTATGAGAGCTGCACCGATTTCCGATCGCATCCTCTGGCCCAGGCTTAAAAGTCTGACAGGCCTGTTAATAAAATCCTTTAAATCGAGTTTTTCCTTTATTTCCTCTATTCTCTTCCTGCCGATTTTTTTATCAACTTTGTAAATAGACATCAGAAGTTCGTAAGTGTCTATTACCGGTAAATCCCACCATAATTGAGTTTTCTGGCCGAATACTACACCTATGTTTTTTACATATTCCTTTCTGTTCTCCCAGGGGCAGAATCCGTTTATGCTTACATGTCCCGAATCGGGATGCATTATTCCGGTGAGTATTTTAATAGTTGTCGATTTTCCCGCCCCATTCGGGCCGACATATCCCAGGAATTCACCCTTTTTTATTTTGAAGTTTATATCGTTTATAGCGTGAACTTCTCTTTTTCTTCTGTTGAATAACTTTCCTTCATATACATTGTAAGTTTTTTTAAGGCTTTCAACATTTATATATTCCTGCATAATTTAACCACCCTGTTTTGTAATTTTTGATTAAGAACCGGTTCCGGTATATTTTTTCATCCCCTGACTCCATAAAAGATAACAGACTGGTATCATGGCGATAATTGAAATAAATGGTGCCAATATAGCCAATGTACTGTCAGTTTTTCCAAGCAGGTAGGAAACCGGAAAATAAGTTATTGTTCCCAAAGGAAGCAAAAAAGTCAGAATGTTTCTGAGAATGGGATTGAATATTTTCAACGGATATGAAGCTGCGGTTTTTGTGGCATATACGGATAAAACGAGTAAATCATCATTCCTGATCGTCCAGAAAGCCACAGCGGCTATGATGATGTTTATTTCCAGAATCATAATTCCGGATAAAATTATCAGCAACAGATAAAAGGCTATAAAGCCCGGATTTGAAATACCCGCATTTGATATACCCCAGAAACCCACTAACAGGGCCTGTATCAAAACCCCGATACGCCTGAACTGTACCTGATGTATCATAAGATGAAGCAGAGTGGGAATTGGCCGTATCAGGAGGGTATCCAGCCTTCCGGTTTGGAGGAAAACCTGCATTCTTTCTATCCCTTCGCCGAAAGTCCTGTAAACTGCCCAGCCACCGTCTATTATTGAAACCAGTATTGCGACTTCATACAGCGTCCATCCGCCCAATGATTTGAAATTTGAGAGGACAACTGCCAGGAGCAGAAAATCGCTGAAAATAGATAATGCCGAAGTTATAAGATCGACAAAGAAATTTACACGGTATTCGAATTGCGATTTCAAACTTGCTTTTATAAGAGTTCCGAATATTCCCATAGCTCATCCTCCCTGTATCTGTACGCTTTTCTTTATGGTTTTTGTCAGTAAAATACTTACCGCAACCAGTATTACTACCCATAACAGCTGAATGGATATTCCTCTTAACGGATTGATTTCTCCTATGTATATTTTTGAAGGAATGTAGCACATACCCGCAAAAGGTGAGCAGGATACCAATGGTCTGAAGAATTCCGGGAAATATTCGGCAGGTACGAAATATCCGGATAACGTGTTAGCCAGAAAGTAGTACATATTCTGTGCAGCTGAGAAATTTAAAAAGCGTATTGCCCATATTCCCACAAAATAGTTGAGGCAGAAAGAGATTATGAAAGCGGGAATTATCGAAATCAGAAAAGGTGAAAAAGTACTTGTCGAGGGTAAATCCGTACCGAGAAGTATGACTCCGAGAATAAATATTGGAATGCTTCTGTATATGAAGTTGTACAGTGCGCTTCCACTTACTTCGGAAAAGGCTATGAAAAATATTCCCGTCGGCCGTACCAGGTCGAAAACCAGTGTGCCGTCTCTCACTTTCTGATAAAGATAAGCTGATTTCGGCAGGAACATTGTCACCCATAACAGTGCCTGGCTAACCATTACATAAGTAGCCATTCTGTCAGATTCAGCGCTGTTTCCGAGCAGGGCTCTCCATACACATACGGCTATGTATCCGAATATGAAGCTGCCTAACATGTTTATGATATGTCCAACAAGATAAGCCCTGCTTCTCAGATAAGAAGTTTTCATCAATGCGATAAATGTAAAAATATGCACTCCCTCCTTTTGAATAAGCGCGAAAAAATCGCGGTTTGACCGGACGAAAAATATAGTGATTTCTGATTTTGTGTCACACCATTGAAAAGAAAAGTGTTTTCCCGAAATGCAGACTGAAAATAAAATCGGGAATGAGCCGTGTGACATCGTCGGATAAAGTAATTCCGAGGGATTCATACAAGTTTGTTGTAAAAAAAGTTATAAAACGAATATTTTCATAATCTACTGACCAGAAAACAAAGGACTGGAATTATAACAGACAAATGTTTCCAAAAAAAGGTAAATATTCATTGTAAGTAAAAAATATGGACTCATAAAAAAGTATATTCTGTTAATTCATATACATCATCAGTATTTGCCGAATAGTTCTGATATTTGCAATGTAAATTATCGGTGATATAATCTGAACATAAAAATCAGAAAGAAGAGATGAAAATGGACCTTATAAAAAAATACTCACAACTTACCAGGAATCAAATGAACAATCCTCAGAAAGCTTTTAAATGGATAAAAATGGGTGCAGGGCTTCAGTATTTCAGATGGAAGAATTTTCCGGATAAATCCATACCGCCTTCGATGAGATACCTCAACGAAGTGATGTTCAAATACTTTTACGAACCGTTTAAATACCCCGAAAAGGCGGCTTATGTGAACCTGTTTGCACCAACGGAAATACTGCATGCTTTCGATATATACCCTATGTTTGTCGAATCCGTGGCTACTTTTTTATCGGGATTATATCTCGAGGATTATCTGATAGAAGCTGCTGAAAACAAGGGGTTTTCGGAGACACTTTGCAGTTACCATAAAACATTTCTCGGGGCTATAGAAAGTGAAATAATGCCAATCCCACAATTCTCTCTGGCATCTTCCATAATATGTGATGCAAATACTAAGACGTTTTCACATGTTAACGATAAGCTGGGAATTCCCGGATACATAATAGATATTCCCTCGGTAAAAGATAAGAATTCTTTAAAATATGTCAGAGGGCAGCTTGAAGAAATGATAACAATGGTTGAAAGAGTTACCGGTAAGAAATTCGAAATCGATAAGTTGAGAAAGATAATTGAGATAGAGAATAACACTAAATCCTATATGAAAAAACAGCTTGAAATTTCGGCAAAAAAGAGTTTTGTGAACCATGTAACTCTTGAGATGTCAAAATTGATGCTGACTCATTCTGCCATGGGGAGAAGGGAAACACTGGAGTTTTACAAACGTCTTGTGAAAGATATGGAGACCTATATACAAAAGGATAGGTTAAGGATTTTTTGGATTCATGTCATGCCATATTTTGACAGGACTTTGAGAGACTATTTCAACTACAACGATAAATACTATCTCATAGGCATGGAACTTAATTTTCACGACCTGAAACCTCTGGATACACGAGACCCACTAAGTTCCCTGGCGGAAAAGATGATAGACAACATATACAACGGAGATTATTCTAAACGGGTTGACAGAAATATGGAATTTATAGATATACTGAAACCCGACGGGATAATAAATTTCATGCAATGGGGATGCAAGCAGACAATTGGTGGAGCACAGCTGGTTAAGGACAGGATAAGCAAGACGGGAATACCGTATCTGGCATTGGATGGGGATGGCGGAGACAGGAGGAATAATCCGAAAGGTCAGATAAAAACCAGGTTTGAGGCGTTTATGGAAATCGTTGAGAAAAGAAAGGAAAATAAAATATGATTGGCTATGTTTGTAAATACACCCCCCTTGAAATAATTGAGTCTTTTGGTGAAAACACTGTTCTTCTCGAAACCGATTCGATATCTTTTGGCTGTGCCGAATGTGACATGCATTCGAATATATGTTCTTACGCCAAAGGGGTTTATGAGAAACTGAAATCTTCGGATATAAAAAAAGTTGTACTCGTGAATTGCTGTGACAGTATAAGAAGGCTTTACGATGTACTGAAAGAATATGAGGAACTTGAATATCTCTATTTAATGGATTTACCCCGAAAGAAAGATGAAAAAGCCATTGATTATTTTATCGATGTGATAGAAGAATTTGTCAGGGATTTTGAAAAATATACCGGTAAAAGTTTTTTAAAAGACGATTTTTATTCTGTGCTGAAGGGTAAAAACAAAGTAGAGAACAGAATTGATAATGAAAAAGGCATTGCAATTTCCGGGGCGAGAATAAGGCGGGAAACTGTAGAGGTTATAGAGAATCTGGGAATAAAAATAATAAAAGATCTCACCTGCACCGGGGAGAATAGGGAGTTTGAAACATTTAATTCTGATGATGTTTTAAAGCAATACTGTTCTCAGCTTTTGAATATGACACCGTGTATGAGAATGGATGATACCGCAGGCAGGCTTGAAATACTGAAAGATGAAAGAATAGAGGGAATCATATATCAGACGGTTAAGTTCTGTGATTTTTATGGATATGAATATGCCAAAGTGTTGAAGGAAATTTCAAAACCTGTACTGAAACTCGAAAGTGATTATGTTCCGGGGCTTTCGGGACAACTTGTCACGAGACTTGAGGCTTTTGCCGAATCTGTTGGCATTAAAACTGACGGGAGTCAGATGATGAATAGAAATAATGATAAAGGCGTCTTATCTGATGTAAAGGGTGATGTTAAAATAAGAAAAATAAAATCAAATAAAACAGAAGAAAGTTCTAAACCAATTTATGCGGTCGGTATTGATATAGGTTCAACTTCGGCAAATGTGGTTATAATGGATGAAAATATGGAATTACTCTCTTATTCTATTGAAAGAACTGGTGCGAAAAGTGTTCATGGAGCGCATGCCGCAATGGAGAGTGCTTTGCATAATGCGGGACTCAAAAAGGAAGATGTTTCATATACGGTTGCGACGGGTTACGGCAGGACAGCCATTGATTTTGCCGATGAAAAGGTTACTGAGATTACCTGCCACGGTAAAGGTGCAGTTTTCACCAATCCGGCAGTCAGAACGGTTATCGATATAGGCGGGCAGGACAGTAAAGTTATAAAACTCGATGGCAGCGGCAATATATTGGATTTTGTAATGAATGACAAATGTGCGGCAGGAACTGGTAAGTTTCTGGAGATGATGTCCAGAACACTTGAAATTGAAATAGAAAATCTTGGTAAAGAATCGCTGAAATCTTCAAAAAATGTGAACATATCAAGTATGTGTACTGTTTTTGCGGAATCCGAAGTTATTTCTTTGATCGCGGATAATACCGAAAAGCCGGATATCATAAAAGGTCTCTGTAACTCAATAGCTTCCCGGACATCCACACTGGTTAACAGGGTTGGGAAAGAGGATAAGATAATGATGACTGGCGGTGTAGCTAAAAACATAGGTGTTGCGAAAAGTATTGAAGAAAAACTCGGGCTTAAGCTGGTTTTACCCGAAGAACCACAAATTATAGGTGCCCTTGGTGCCGCTGCTATAGCGGTTGAAAAGTTGAAAAACAATTCTTAGTTAAAAGAAGGAAGGGGTATGAAAGTATGGGATTCAAGACCAAAAGAGATTGGGAAAATCCACTTGTTTTTGAAAAAAACAAAGAATACCCGCATGTGAGAGCTGAGAAATTTGATGACATGATAGATCTTAACGGTGAATGGTTTTTTAATTATGCCGAGAATTACGAACACATACCCGAAGAATTCTATAAGGATGAATACGGCTGTGCATCATGGAAAAGTATTAAAGTTCCAGGAGTATGGGAACTTCAGGGTTATGGTAAACCTTATTACCTGGCATTTTCATACCCTCCGGCCGTAAAAACTTCCAGATTATCGATACCTTCTATAAAAAAAGGACAGAATCCCGTGGGATCGTACAAACGATTTTTTGATGTTGAGCGGGAATGGTTGGGAAAAGAGGTTTTTATTTCATTCGAAGGTTTAAAATCTGCATTCTATATATGGATAAACGGGATTCAGGCAGGGTATTCGCAGGGCTCCATGACACCTTCGGAGTTCAGGATTACCGATTATATAAAAGAAGGTAAAAACTCAATTTCAGTACAGGTTTTCAAATATTCCGACGGTACTTACCTTGAAGACCAGGATATGTGGTTTTTTGCCGGAATATTCAGAGATGTTTATGTATATGCCGAACCCAAAGTACATATAAAGGATTTTTTTGCGAGATGTAAATTCGATGATAAATATGAAGATGCTGAATTGTTTCTGGATTTGAAAATAGCCAATCACACTTCTGAGAGTTTTGATGGCAGTTTGGAATTTGAAATATTTCCACCGGAAACTAAAAACGATGAGATTATAAAGTTTGAGAAAGATGTCGATTTCAACGGTTTGGAAGAGACTGTGAAAGTTGTAAGAAGTGTGTATTCTCCTCTGAAATGGACTTTGGAAACTCCCGATCTATACCGGATTGTAATGAAACTTTACGATGAAAACAATCAGCTGATTCAGTCAAAATCATTCAGATTCGGATTCAGGCAGATAGAAATAAAAGATGCGAAATTTCTGGTTAACGGAGTGCCCATAATATTCAAAGGGGTAAACAGGCACGATTTCTGTCCGGATAACGGCTGGGCAGTTAGTAAAGAGTTGAGGGAAGAAGATATAAGAATTATGAAGCGCAACAACATAAATGCCCTGAGAACAAGCCATTACCCCAATCCCGATCATTTATACGATTTATGTGATGAATACGGCTTGTTCGTGATAGACGAAGCCGATCTGGAAACACATGGTGTCAGAAAAAAAGGCATTCCCGGAAGTGACAAGAAATGGACAGCAGCCGTAATAGACAGGGGAATCAGAATGGTTGAGAAAAATAAAAACCATCCCTGTATAGTCATGTGGTCACTTGGAAATGAAGCGGGCGATGGAGATAATTTCACCATTATGAAAAAATCGATGCAGAGAATAGACGATACCAGGCCTTTTCATTATGAAGGTGATAAAACATGTCATGTCAGCGATGTACTGAGCATGATGTATCCCACTCCCGAAAGGGAGTCACTTTATGGTGAAAAAAAGGATGTCAAAATAACTCTGATGGAGAATTTTCTGAATCAGCTTTCAGCAGATAACAAGGGTTTTAGATATGAACAGTATAAATGTATGCCGGTTATGAACTGTGAATTTGCGCATGCCATGGAGAACAGCCTGGGGAATTTTAAAGAGCATGTGGATAATTTTGAAAAATACGATAACTGGTGTGGCGGGTTCATATGGGATTTTGTGGACCAATCCATAAGAAAGGGAAAAGTTAACGGCCGTGATTTCTGGGCATATGGCGGAGACTTTGGAGAGGAAAAAAGTAACGCTTATTTCTGTGCGAACGGTATAATTGCCGCAGACAGAAAGGTTCATCCTTCGATGTATGAAGTGAAAAAATGCTATCAGAATATAGAATTTAAAGCCATAGATATTGAAAAAGGAATATATGAGATAAAAAACAAGAATTTTTTTATAGATACATCTTATCTTGACTTTAACTGGATGATTTTACTGAATGGAAATGATTATACCGGAGGGGCTTTGGAAATCCCGCCTGTTAATCCAGGCGAAAAATATGAAGTATGTATTCCTTACGATTACGATGAATTTGATGATTTGAATGAATATTCCATCATGATAAGCTCACATGAAAAGAAAGCCAGGAAATGGTGTGAGAAAGGGTATACGACTTCCTGGGAACAGTTTGAAATTAAAACCGGTACGAGAGAATTCAACATAATTAAATCGAAAAATCATCTGAAATACGAAAAACATGAAGACATATCAGTGATATACAACGATACCATAAGGGTAATTTACGATAAAAAATACGGTTATATAAAAGAAATCGATTTTAGCGGTGATGACGTTAAAATCAGGAATCTCAAACTGAATTTTTCAAGGGCGGCTACGGATAACGATCTTGGACTTTCCAATTTTAAGCCTTCTCTTAGGAATATTGTTGTGGATAATTACAAATGGAACAAGGCCATGGCGAATATTTCACTTAAAAAACTGGATATAGAAGACCTTGAACATTATGTGAGGATAAGGGCATCGTATAAAATGCCTCATGTCAGCGAACTTCATTCAACATATACGATTCACGCTTCCGGTAAGGTTATTATAGACAATTTTGTCATACCGGAACTAGATCTGGTCAGATTCGGCATGAGTTGTGAAATACCGAAAGGATTCAGAGGGATAAAATGGTTTGGCCGCGGACCGCATGAGAATTACTGTGACAGAAAATATGGTGCTATGACAGCCGAACATCAGATGGAACTTGATCAATTTATACATAATTATATGCGGCCACAGGAAAATGCCAACAGAACCGGTATAAGATGGATCTCTTTTAAAGACAGAGAGAAAAACAAAGGTGTAATTTTCGAAACATTCTACAACGGGTTCCTGGAGACTAGTGCCTGGCCTTATTCACAGATGAACCTTGAAGCGGCGAAACATATTCATGAATTACCCGAAAGGGATTTCATAACCGTGAATATAGATTTCGGGCAGAGAGGTGTTGGCGGAGACCAGCCCGGACAATTGATACTCATGGATAAATACAAACTCAAGGCTTTTAAAAAATACGAATACTCTTATTCAATTGGTGAGATTTGATAAAATAAATAATAAAATAGATGCTTTATTTAATGATATGTTTTTTATTCGTATAGGTGTTTAAAAAAGGAACTGCCTTGTTGAAGACAGTTCCCTGCTTTGCAAATGATAAGATGAAGGCTTACGTGTTGGAAGTTTTATTTGAGATTATATTATTCCGCTTTGAATTTTGACCAGGGCTGAGATGGTCTATCTCTTAAATATCCATCCATATAATCCCATTGAATGTGTTCTTTCAGGAATTGTGAGGCATCGAACGGCATTCCGCTGGAATTACCCCATCTTGCCCACATTGAAAAACTGAGAGCCATATTGGTATCACAGACTTTTCCGTCAACCGCTCCTCTTGGCCTGTAAGGGAGTGGCCTGCCGATTTCGCTCATAAATTCTCTTGCATCGAGTTCATAATGTGCATCCACCGTTCTCGAGCTGGGGTTTATCTTGTTCAGATACACATCGTAATGATCTGCCAGAATGGCTTTTCCAGCTTCAATATTGACTTTTGAAGGTTGTTGCGTATGGTATTGCATGAGTTGTTCCAGCCTTACCTGACGTGCTCCCTGATGCCTTCTGATATCCGCATATCCCGTATTTGTACATTCGAGATTGCGGATTCTGGGATCAAGTGGGGCGTTGTATCCTATGAAGTATCCATCTTTTGTCTTATCAACTTTATAGAATTTCAAGCCAAGTTCGAATCTCATTATTTCATTCGTTTTTATATCTCCAACTAGCCATGTGTTGGCATATCCTCCGTTGTTTTTATACAGCATGTATCCCACGAATTCATCCAGTGTGGAACTGTATTGCATGGCTTTTCTTACTCTGTAAAATTCTGGGGCACCAGATTCGTCGTATTCCTTAAAACCGCCTATCGTGGTTTCTGTTCCCATCAGTTTTCCGCCGGTTATGAAAAAGTCAGACATACTGTGAATGTATCCAGCCTGAGACTGCATGAAAATCCTGTAACCTTCTGCGGGGACTATATCGAGAATGACATTCGCAAATTGTCCCCATTCAAAGTTGTTGAAAGAATTATGCGCCACAACTATTTTTCCGTCGTATGTTGTACTGGTACCAACTGCAATGAATGCGCTGCATCTGTCATTTGCTCCGAGATGGATGTGGTTGTATGTTTCCTGAAGTTCTGTTGGCCACCAGTAGTCCATTAGTTCCTCATAACCGTTCCATGCCATTATTTCCTGCCATGTGAAAGGTACCCCTGCATAAGTTGTTCCCGCGGCAATACCGCAGATTTCCTGCATGAGTTCCGAATCGATATGTTCTTCCCACATCTTCTCGGCCTGTTCTACGAAGAACCCCCAATCCATACCGCTGTCCCAGTAGGTGAGATATTCCAGACTCTTTCGTATTTCTGCAAGCTGATCTGCTACGAGATAACCGTGCTGAAACCCCCTTTCAAAAGGTTCACCTTCTATATGGATATAAATCCAGCCGTCTTTTTCGTACCTGTATCCTTTACCGTCAAGGGAATATACTTTTTCAGTTTCTGCCGCAGCTAAGGCAACTGTAGAGATTAACAAGAAGCATAAGAGTGAAATTAATAAAATTCTTTTCATGACAACCTCCTTATCTTCAAGATAATATATTTTACCATTATTATTTATATTGTGTTTAATTATTTAATGTTAAATTATGAATTAATCCGTTTAATAAATAGTTATAACCGGGGACTGTACCAGCTTTTATTGGGACCGTACTCGGTTATTATGTGAGTTCATTTGTTAAATAATATATATCTCACAATGTGCGCCAACAGCACATTCTTGTAAACCAAATTATTTACGCCTTGAATACTGTCATCCAAAGTACAAGGAACATGATATGAATAAGGAAATCTTAATTCAAGTTTGGCTATGAAATTACAAACAAAGGAACGTAACGGTTGAGTTTCGCTGTTTGAGCGTAGCGAGTTCGAAACTCGTGAAGTGCCCGGTTTGCAAATTTCACCGAATTTGATTACAATTGACGTTTCATATCTTGTTCTGGAGCGTGTATATCTCTATTTATAACCCTTCTGACGCTTTAACGTACGCGTTAAATACGCGCACATTATAAGTATATATGTATAAATAAGAGTTATTACCTAAAGTATGGTTTTGTTACCCAAGCTTTGGATTTTTTACTCTACGGGTACAGTCCCTCGCGGTACGGTCCCCTTACTTATTATAAATCTTTTTTTGGGAGGTCTATTATGAATATAAGTGATTGCTTTATCTCAATAAAAAAACCTGACTGTTTCCAGTCAGGTTTATATGAAATATATATTCTGTTTGATTTTCATGTTTTCTTTATTGATCGCTTTTGTAGTAATTGCATAATATTCCTGTTTAAAAAGCTTATTGTTGAGCCGTAATTGCAATAGTACCTACCACTGAAAGGTTACCGTTGATTATCTCCTTTACCGTTGAAGTTGTTAAAACGCCGTTATTTACAGTTCCCTCGAATAAAAAGTTTTTACCGACAATCGCTGAATTAAAAGTCAATTTGCTGCCGGAAGATGTGTATTCACCAGAGACGATTGTATAGGGAGGGTTGCTGATAGATCCTTCGGATGAATCATGACTGACAGGGTTTATGTATATGTCTCCTCCGATAATTTTGTTTGGATTTGAAAACCAGTCGAAATTGAATGCGATTTCAGTTACATATGCCCCATCATGGTTTTGACCTGACAAATCTTCATACCACAATGCAGAATTCTGATTTGTAATCGTTATGGTTCCTTTCCAGTTTTTAGAAATAGCATTTGGTGAAAAAAAGCTGCATCCTGTGAAAAACAATGACATAATAATTAATGTCAAAAATAGATAAAAAATTTTCCTCTTCATAAATTGAATCCTCCTGGAATTTCTTACAAACTGTAAGAATACTATGTTTTTCTCAGACATACTACCATAAAAATAATAAGATAATTTGAAGTGTTTGATTTACAGGTGAAATACTTAACTGCTCATACTGGGAAATGTTTAATACCATTTATTAACAAAACACAAAACAATAGGAAAGTAACGTTAATATATATACTGTTTTAACTGTGGATTTATTAAAGCGTGATGAAATGAAAATGATTTGTGACAAAAATAAGTCTGGTCGCCAACCAAGGATAATCGAATGTTTATTTATAATAAAAATATGGGGTGATACTGTGAAAAAGTTCGGATTTTTTGTATCTGTTGGGTTAATCATGCTTATGGTTTTTTTAATTTCATGTGGTATACCGAATAAAATAAATCCACAAATTCAGAAAATAGAACCAGCAGATAACTCCACGGATGTATCTGTAGGAATAACATTAAAATGGGATTATCCTAATCCTGAAAACTTACCCATAGAATTCGATCTGTATTTTGGAGAAGAAGGATTAAATTCTACGAGAAAAATGGAAAAGATAAAATCTGGACTTAAAGTGAAATATTTTAAACCCGAACTTGAACTTAAAAGTTCGAGAACATATGTATGGAAAATCTGTGTGTTGTATAGAGGCAGGCTGATATGTGAGGGACCATTGCACACTTTTACCACTAAAGAAAATTCTGTGCCTGTTTTGAGTAAAATATCCGGAACTGAAGGTTTGACGGATGAAAATGGCCTGGAATTTAAATGGAATTGTGAAGATGACGGCGAAATAGTCAAATATGAATTGAAAAAAGATAATGGAGACTGGATCGCAAATGATCCAGCTACAATGACAAACTGTTTATGGGCAAATTACCCTGAAGGTCAGCATAAATTATATATCAGAGCCAGGGATGGCGAAGATGAGATTTCAAATGAAATAAGCTGGACATTTACCTATGAAGATTCCAACAGCGTGGAAGTTCCCCTTAAATTCGTCGAAGTTAAAGGTGGAACTTTTATGATGGGGAATACCCGTGAAGATCAGGAAGGAAATGATGATGAAAAACCGGCACATAAAGTTGAGCTTACATATGATTATCAAGTTGGGATATACGAAATAACCAATCATCAGTTTCTCGAATTTTTGAATGATGCAGGAGTAGATGAATATGGATGGTTGAATGGTAATTGTATTTTACAATTTGAAGATATTGATTATGAGGATGGGAAATTCTGTCTTAAAGAGTCAAAAAACGGAAAAGAGAATTATCCGGTAATAAATGTCACAGTATGGGGAGCAAAGGAATATTGCAATTGGTTGAGCGGGAAAAATGGATTATTAAAATCTTATGATGAACAAGGAAATCTCGTCGATTATCCGAAAAATGAAGGGTACAGATTGCTGACCGAGGCGGAATGGGAATACGCGGCACGTGGTGGGCACGTGGATATAATAGATGGAAAAGAATTAAACGATTATAAATATTCGGGGAGCGACGATATAGATGAAGTTACCTGGTATGATGGGAATCCGACTAACCCCGAAAATCCACTGGATGAAGGTAAAGGTACGCATATCGTGGGAACGAAAGCCGGAAATGAGATGAGAATACGCGATATGACGGGGAACGTATATGAATGGTGTTTTGACAGGCCAGGAACTTACACAGATGAACATGAGACTAATCCACTGGGATTTGTGGATCCCGCTTCTGCCGCGGAAGAGCGTTCGATTCGTGGAGGTTATTATTTAACTCCTGCTTCCTATTGCCGTATTACCAGCAGGAGTAATGAAAATCCAAAATCCGGTACTTTCTACATGGGTTTCCGTATCGTAAGGGGCAGTGATTGATTTTTGCTTCATGTTTTTTCATGAATTTTTTTGAAAATAAAAAGAGAATCATCGGATTTTTTCGGTGATTCTTTTTTATTTGGTATGATATATGACATAAAATATCTTAGTAAACGAGGCCCTTATTCATGAAAAAATACCTTTCCCTGTTGAAAAACAACAGAAATTACAGTCTCATACTTATTGCAGACCTCATATCAAATATGGGAGATATTCTATTCACCTTTGCCATTTCCTGGAAAGTTCTGGAAGCGACCAGCTCTGTTCTTATGGCAAGCAGTGTTTATTTTTTCGAATACCTTGCAAAGGCTTTTTTCTCACTTGTAAGCGGGATAATAATAGACAGGATATCCAGAAAGAAACTGATTTTACTTGGTATGACAGTACAGGCAGCAGTGCTTATGATATTCATTCCGTTTATAAAGCAATCCGGATATGGGATTTCATCACTTTCGCTGATATTCATACTCTACATATTCTCAACACTTGTCAAGAGTTCGCAAAACGCCATGATACCCGATTATGTATCAAAAGAACAGCTGATTACGGCAAATTCATTCGATGTGATAGTGAACAGGGTTGCCTCTATGTGCATGCTTGCAATCGCGGGGATTATAGTTGTCAATGTAGATATGTCACTTATTCTGATGATAAATGCGGTTAGTTTTATAATTCCGGCTATTCTGATATGGAGGCTTTTACCGGAAATAAAACTGCCTGATAAAAAGGATAAGAAAGGTGTGAAGCATGAACTGAAAGATGGGATATCCTTTATAAAAAGTGACAGTTTTGTGAAATCATTTGTGATAATGCTCGTAATTCTGAATTTTCCATATTCGATAATGAACACATTTCCGCTTGCTTATTCAAATATAATTCTTGGGATAAATGCGGCAGAGTTCGGATTCATTAAAACTGCAGTATTCATCTCCTCAATATTGGCGATGTATCTCATAGGAAGCAGGGAAATATTCAATAAAAAACCGGTGCTATTCTTCAACATCGGTGTTCTTGGCTGTGGATTAATAATGCTTTTTTTCATTCCTGTGTTTAAAAACAACCTGTTCACGACTGCTTTGATTTTTATGGTTTATGAGTTTTTCGACATGCTCACCCAGCCGGTATATATATTGCTCAGGGGTAAAATCCCTACGGAAATCCGCGGAAGGGTGTATGGAATAATCGATGCGGTAATACTGACAGCAGTTCCGGTATACACATTGATTTCAGGATACATAATGGATAAAGCTGGTATTCATGTCATGGCATACATCTTATCAACTGCATTTGTTATATGCTTCTTTATCGGAAGAAAGATGTTCAAACAGGATATATAACAAAAAAACATGAAAATACCTTTATTTAATTTTACGCTAAAGCTAGAACTTATAACAACAAAAATCCAACTTTTAAAAGGATTATCTATATATAAAATGGGTATTTAGTCATTTGGATACCATTTGGTAAATATAATAAAAGCAAATTGATAATAAATTAACTGATGTGTAATATTCCGTGTGTTAAAATTTGCTGAGTTTATTAAAAAAACGATGAAAATTACAAAAATCAAATATCAATATTCTTTTTTATTTTAAGTAAAGCCATTGTCTATCTTATAAATAGAAATTTATTTTTTGTGAATTTCATTCTGATAAGTCCGTGTTCTCTTTCTCATGTAATTATTTTAATTATATTTTCAAAGTTTATGGTACTTTGTGAATTTAATTATCTCCTTAAAAATATAAAATTAATATTTAAGTGAATTTCTATTTCTTTTTTGATTATTTAAAATTAAAATGTTTATCTATGTTGATTTAACCATCCAATAAATAATGATCATTACAGTTTCAAATGGTCATCCAGAATTAGATGTACTGGATTTTAAAAGTAGGTTTGAGTTTTTTTGAGTAAAAATTAATGATTTTAATTTTTACTCCGAAGCTTTGGCCTGCTAAAACCCAGGCGCATCGTATTGCAATTTAAATTCTTCAGAAAAATAACAAAAACTCAGTTACCATGTGATCTTAGTATTTTTATATTTATAAAAAGGACATTTTATAGAGTGATGTTATGTATTTTTTATTAGGAAAATTATTGTAAAAAGGAGAGGGAGTTAAGTTGTTAAAATTTATAATAAAAAAAATTATCGGTAGTTTAATTACATACGTTTTAATTATTTTCATGTATAACATCATACTAAATGCTTCGCTTGAAGCAACTGCGGAATCTCAAATAGCTTATATGTGTAAAGGATATGTAATGGGGCTTACCAACGAAAGACTCCAGAGAACTGTTAAACGATTAAATGAGGGTGGTATAGAAATGGAGGAAACTGATATTCCACTACTCAAAAAATTATTCGAAAAAGAACTGAGAAAGGTTTTATGGCTTGATCAACCAAGTTTTTTGAGAATTTTAAGAAGGACATATATGACTCTTACATTTGATTTCGGTGTCTCTGGATCTGTAGTTACGGGATATGGAAGTAACATGGTAAGTGATGTGATATTTGAGGCCTTACCATTGACCCTCCTGCTTTTCGTGGTTTCTTGCGTATTCAGTGTGTTCATAGGTATAGCTGTTGGTATAAAAAAAGCACGATCGCCTGGATCGTTATATGATAAGAGTAGTTCTATATTTACCATGCTTTTTTTTGGAACTCCTGTATGGTGGGTGGGTGCTTTGATGATTTTGCTTTTCAGTATTCACTGGAAAATTTTTCCATCAGGGGCTATGTATAGTTTTCCACGTCCGCAGGGAATAATGTATTTTATAGATGCAGCGTATCATCTTGTTTTACCGGTATTGACAATGGTACTTATAAAATTCTGGGGAATATCTTTCATTGTAAAAAATCTTGTAATTGTGCCTTTACAGGAAGAGTATGTCACGGCTGCCAGGGGAAGGGGAATACCGGAAAAAAAAGTTGTAAGGCATCATGCGTTGAGGACGGCGGCTCCTGCGATTATGACTATGGGAATATTAACTATAGTAACATCAATTGCCGGAGACATTCCAATAGAAAAAGTTTTTGCATGGAAAGGACTAGGAACAATATTATGGATGGCATTACAAAGAAATGATATACCAATGATGCTTGGTGTATTAACTCTTATAACGATAATATATATGAGTGCTTTGTTTTTACTGGACATTTTATATGGTTTTCTCGATCCGAGGATAAGAATTTCCGGTAAAGAAGCATAGTTATATTTGCTGAATAACTCAGATCTTGTCATTCAGAACAGACGCATTTGTTTTCAGTCTTTATTGGAAGTATTTTCCAGAAATACTTAACTTTTCACTCAACCTCAGATTCGAATCTTCTGATTCCGGTTTTGAATACGGTTAAAAAAACGAAGAAATAAATAATTGGAGATAAATATATCCATAATAATTCCACTACTGATATGTCTTTCAGTATTATTCGTGAGGGTAAGGCACTCATGAGGAAGGCGGGTATTATGAAGGTGAAGAAATTTTTCACTTTTTTAGGGAAAACGGAGTCGGGTTTTTCTGCGAGTTCGAGTAGCTGCAATACCACTTCGGATAATGATGAAGTCCTGAACTTGAAAAGCTGGAATGAGTAAACGATGGCGAATATCAGCATAATGGCAATTGCACCCATCAAAACTGCTGAATAGTAAAGGATTACGGATATGAAATCCGGTGAATATGTGTTCATTAAATATATGTTTATTCCCAAAAGAAAAGGTGTTGAAAGAAGTGGAGGGAAATTTATATTTTTCATGAATATGCCAAAAAGCAGTCTTTGTGGCGTGAGCAAATCGTATGGGAAATACCCGTTCATTATGTTTGAAGAGTATGACGAAACCCCTTCAGAAAAAAGTACTGCATAAATGTTGTTGACCAGAGTGTATGTCGATATGTAAAACAGCATCTGGTTTTTTGTATATGTGCCGAAACTGTTCAGTGAGAGTCCGAGGAGTAAATATAACAGAAAAACTGAGGAATACAATGCAATATCTGCAAGAAACCAGCTTATGGTGTTTATCTTGTATTTTTTGGTTTTTTTAAACGAGTATATTATCGATTGAATCAGTATATTCATATCAGGCACCACAACTTTCGTATTTTCTCAATCCGAATTTCCATATGGTTTTTTCAATGCAGAACAGTATCAGACACCAGGCTGAGGCTGTAATATATGAATGAAAAATTTCTTCAAATGAGTAATTACCGAAAAGTATTTTTGTCGGAACATAGCTCATATAGGAAAAAGGCATAAACTTAAATGCCGATAAAATATTTACGGGCAGAATATCCAGCGGGAACATCGCACCTGAAAATACCACAAAAACGAGGTTTTTGATGGCCGCTATCCCCCATACTTCTGTAAGCCAGAATGAAAGTTCACCAAGTATAGCTGAAATCAGGAAATTCAGTGTAAAAGAAAATAAAATCGATATAATTCCCAATATAAAAAATTCATTTTTCCGTACAATATCAAAATAAGTATTACAAGGGGCAGGTATACGAAAAGAAAACGGACAATCCTCGAAGATATTGTCTCGGTTACGACTTTTTTATGGTAGCTGACTGGAAGCAGCAGTTGCTGTGCCAGTTTATAACTGTGTATATCGGTTGAAAGTTTCTGCTCGATGCTAACCTGCGACAGCGACATGACGAGATTTGCCATTATTATGTACACCATAAGATCAACTAGATTGTAATTGATCACGTTGCTGTCTGACATTCCCTTCCAGAAAAGCATATTGATCAGTACAGGGAAAAGTATATGCCCTGTAAAATCTGAAAAAAAGTGTATTTTATACATCGAATAAATTTTGTACTGAATTTTAAAAATTGACCTGATCAAATCATTCACCCTTAAATACGGTTTCTATAACATCTTCCAGACCTATTTTGTTAACCGACAGGTTCCTGATGTTTTGACAGTTTTTCAGGATTGACTGTATAGTACTTTCAACATTATTCGAATTTACCTTCAGAATATAGCTGTTTTCATTTACAGAGTAGTTGAATCCTTCAAGATGTGAACTTATTTCTGTTTCACAATCGAAGCTGACTGTTGAATTATCCGGAACGAGGTTTTTCAATTGATCCGTAGTGCCGTAAAACAGCTTTCTGCCCTTATCTATGAGCAAAATTCTGTTCGACAGTGTTTCTATGTCGTTTATGTAATAGCTTGTCAAAATCATGGAAGCATCGTTTTCATTGCAATAATCTTTTATAAAATCCCGAATTTTTCTCTGTGTTAAAAAATCCAGTCCGAGGGTGGGTTCATCCAGAAAAACGATTTTTGGATTGTGAATAAAAGCAAGTGTTAATTCTCCTTTCATTCTCTGTCCCAGTGACAGTTTACGAACCTGTTTATTCAGGTCGTTTTCCGACAGATCGACCATTGCAGAAAATTCATTGTTCTGTTCCTGGCTGTTTTTGGTGGAATGGAATAAAAAGAGGAATACATCATGACTGAATCCAATATGGATAAATCCGGATTCAGCCTGCTTTTCTGTCCCATAACCAGGGACACTTTTTTTCTGTATTCCATACTTCTTTTGAATGGATTTTTATTTTCTATCAGAATTGTTCCCGAATCCGGTTTCATGACACCACATGCCATTTTTATAGAGGTTGTTTTCCCGGAACCGTTCAATCCAATGAGTCCAAGAATCTCGCCGGATGAAATTGAAAATGATAAACTGTCAACCGCCTTGAGAATTGAGCACTCTTTTTTCTGCTTTATTTTAAAAGATTTGGATACGCCTTGAAAAACTATTTTCTCTTCCATATACCTCACTTAACCCTTGTGTTTTTTAGGAATTTTCTGTAAATCGTAAAGGCAGTTTGCAACTAAAGTTGCTCGAATTGCCCTTCTCTACTTGTTGCTGTTTTTTTGTCGAATATTTTTATTCACTTTTTATAGCGATGAACATAATGTGTTCTCAAATAAAATCAACAAATAATAATGGGAATAAATAAAAGGGAACCAGAAAAATAGTTCACTTATAACTTTTTCCATACAAATAGATATATTGAATTATGCGTTAATTTCTGAAAATCAGATTGTGAGTATTGGTAAGGATATCGGGAATATAATCAATGTTGTTAAACGTGTTGAAACCAGAAGGATTTTAGCATTTAACAGTTCATACGTCAAATATTGCCTTAAGAATTTAAGAACAGTAATTCCGTATATATAAAAAAAGGACACTTATGTGTCCTTTCTCAGGGGTATATACTAAATGTTATTTGAATTCAGATAAGCCTGAAAGTGTTTTTCAAAGTCTGTTTCTTCATCGGGTCTGTAAATATTTTTTATTTCAAGTTTCATAGGGGAAAGCCCGAATCTTTTTCTGACTATGTCTATAAGGCCTGTTATCGGACCGAGTTGCTGATTCTGAGAAACGTGTATTTCGGTATTCAATACATCACACAGCATCTGACACCATGCAGGTGAATTGGCGATGCCACCGTTGAGTATGATGGGTTTTTTACAATCGTTATTCATTTCTCTTTTTACATGCTTTAAAGAGAAACAGATACTTCTGGCAAAGGCTGAGAAAATCTCTTCTTTACATGAGTTTATGCTTATATTCGAAATATCAGCACGGATTTCGGGGGATATGGAAGGGCTGCGTTCGCCATTCAGATATGGATGGCATACGACATCTGTGTTTTTATATTTGTTTATTGCTTCATCGGCAGCATCATAGGATTCATCACCCAATAGATTCTTTCTTGCCCAGTCATAAGCGTTTCCTGCGTTTAAAACTGGTCCGATTATCATCCAGGTATCTATGCCGAAAAGTGAAAACATTTTTTTATCCGGACAGATTTCATTTGAAAGAGAGGTTATCCAACCCGTTGTTCCCATATAGATGTTGGATTCACCTTCATCCTGAATACCCGCTCCGATTGTTGAGGCACCGGCATCGCCGATGCCATTCAACACTTTAACATCATCCCTGAACCCAAATTTCCTTATCGTGTCTTTGTTTATAATTTTTATTTTTTCAAAAGGCTTCATTATAACCGGTAATTTTTTCTTGATTTCTTCCGGTAGCTGTTCATTCCAGGCAAGTGTTTCATAGTCAAACATACCACTTGTTGAGGCGTTAGTATGGTCGGTGACGTTTTGCCCCGTTAAAACGTAATTTATAAAATCCTTTGAACCCAGAATGTATTTCTCGGTTTTGTCAAAGTTTGGTTTGTCAGTGAGAATTTCGTTTTGAACCTTAATCACCGGCATAAATGGATCTATGTTATTCGGGCTTTTTTCAGAAAGCTTTAACATGGTTTCATCGCTGACAAGTTCCGTGTTTGTAACTGCCACAGAGTAAAGTGAAACTTTTTCCTCTGTTTCCCCGTCCTCGTATACCTTTATTAAATCTTCCATCTGCCCGGTACCTATGATCACATCAACTGTGTCCAGTTCGCCAATTTCCTTCAGTCCGGCAAAAAAGGCTTTTTTCCATTCGGAAGTTTTCTGAAATATGATGCCATCCGACTGATGGGTTTCAACAGGTTTATTGATACTTTTTAATATATTACCCTTTTCATCACATGTGACGATTTTCAAACCGGTTGTGCCAAGGTCAAAAGCCAGTATTCTCAATTCATTCACATCCAATTTCGTTCAGCAGGTTGAAAACCTCATACAAGCTGTCTGATTTTTTAACTATCGCACTTCCTATAATCACACCATCAAACCCGGTTTTGATCATTTCAAGCGCCTTTTCCCTGTTGTTTATTCCAAATCCGGCAAATACTTCAGTTTTTTCTTCTATTTTTTTTATCCTGCATATATTTTCTCTCAAATCAGATTTTTCAAAATGTTTTACTTCACCTGTTCTACCCTCACCCGAAACGAAATATATGAAAGGCTGTTTTATTTCAAGTGACTTCCTGAGTTCATTTTCATCAAATCCCACACTTATAAGGGGGATTACAGGCACTTTCTCATTTATGAAATCATCAAAAGATTTTTTCGATTCCCCAATTACGATAAGGCCGGAGAATCCGTTGTCCTTGAAAGTCTTGATAAAATCTTTCTTGCCATATCGTTCTATGTCTTCCATGTATCCCATGCATATGAACTTTCTGGTTTCTTTTCTGGTGAAGCTGGATTCCACAACATCGAAATATTCTTCAATACTTTCTACTTCATTTCTTTTCTGTGCTTCGGATATCGTTTCACCGTCGTGATAAGGATTCATAGAAGGCAGGCCTATTTCTATATAAGGGATAAATTTCTGTGCCGCCATCTCCTTTATCATTTTCACCGATTCCTTTATTGAAGGATATCCGAGTATTACGTATGGTATTATCTTGTTCATTAAATCACCTATGCTTTTTTAGAGACTCTCAGTATTAATGCTGCGACTATTATTATTCCGGTAAGTATGTCCTGAAGGAAATAAGGAACGTTCATGATAGTCAATCCATTAGCCAGAATACCCATTATAAGAGCACCAACCAATGTTCCCCATATGTTTGCCTCTCCTTCGCGGAACAATGTGGTTCCCAGGAATGCCGCGGCGTATGCCTGCATAAGGTAAGCACCTCCAGCTGTTGGATGTGCCGATCCGAGTTTTGATGTCAGTGTGATACCTGCAAATCCACCTAAAAGGGCGGAAATTGCGAATGCGGAAATTTTAATGCTTTCGACTTTTATACCCGAATATTTAGCGGCTTTTTCATTTCCGCCAACCGAATACAGTTTTCTTCCGTAAACTGTTTTGGACATTATGTACCAGAACAGGAAAATCATACCGAACATCACCAAACTGGTTATGGGTATTCCCAAAACACTTTCCTGTCCCATTATTAAGAATTCATCAGGTATTCCGGAGAATATTATAGTTCCCTTGCTGTACCAGAATGTTATTCCGCCCAGAAGTGTTCCGGTTGCCAGAGTGGTAACAAAAGAAGGCAGTTTGAGTTTTGAGATTAAAAAACCGTTCATAAGGCCAAATGCAAAGGATAATGCACATGATATGAGAACTGCAACTATCCAGTTCACCCCGCTTGCCATAAGCCCTGCAGCCATGATTCCACCGAAAGATACTATGGAGGAAAGTGATAGGTCGAATTCCGATACGGCGAGTATAATTGTCGCACCTATTGCTGCGGTCATCAGAATTGATATCTGCTGGGTTATGTTTATGAAATTTCTGACCGTGAAGAAAGTTCCGGGTTTCAAAATAGAAAACAGTATTATTATTCCGAATAAAGCCAGTAAGGTTCCGTATTTTTTCAGTAATTTTGTCATTTAGATTCACTCCTGTAGCATGATTTGAGTATTTTCTGCTGTTCAATATCCTGTCCGGACAGTATTCCGGAAATTTCTCCCTCTCTCATGACCATAACCCTGTTGGGGCCTAGTTCTATTATTTCATCTATATCGGAGGAGATGACCATTATCGCAACGCCGTGGGATGCAATATCGTGTATGAGTTCATATACCTGACCGCGTGCTCCGACATCCACACCGACAGTCGGTTCGTCGAATATGAACAGTTTTATTTCCTTCATGAGCCATTTTGAAAGTACTATTTTCTGCTGATTACCGCCACTCAATGTTTCGACTATGTCTTCGTAACCACGATAACTCACATTGAGCTTCTTTATAAAATGACCGACACCGTGTTCGAATTCTCTGCGTTTGAAAAAACCGAATTTTCCACAGAATTCTTTCAGGTTTGGTAAGGCGAGGTTATCCAGAATGGAATGGCTGAGAACAAGTCCTTCTTTCATCCTGTCTTCGGGTACGAGTGCAATTCCGTTATCTATAGCCTGCTGTACGTTTTTAGGGCGGAAATCCTTGCCGGATAGTTTTAAATTACCGGTATATCCTTTATTTAAACCGAAAATCGTTTCTGCAACTTCGGTTCTGCCGGCTCCCTGCAAACCGTAAACACCAAGTATTTCGCCGCTGTTTATGCTGAAATTCACATTTCTGAATTTGTTTTTATAGCTTAAATTATTTACTTCGAGTAATTTTTCTTCTCCGGGAATATTTTTATGCAGGATTTTATTTTCACGTTCTTTACCAACCATGCTGTTTACAAGGCCATCGAGGTCTATTTTTCCGGTATCACTTTCCAGAACCTTTTTTCCGTTGCGCAAAACCACTACTTTATCCGTAAGGGCGAATATTTCGTTCATTCTGTGTGAAACGTATATTATTGACACTCCCTGTGATTTTATTTTGTCGACAACTTTGAAAAGAGACGTTACTTCCTTATCCGAAAGCGCAGCCGTCGGTTCGTCCATAACCAGTATTTTAGGTTTGGTGATAAATGCCCTGACTATCTGTATCATCCATTTTTCAGCTGTTGTCATGGTTTGTACGGATTTTTTGAGATCTATTGAAAAATTGAATTCATCACATATTTCCTCTATTTTTTTTAACATTTCTTTTTTATCAACGTTGAGGCCTTTGTTCTTCCACTGGCCTAAAAAAGCGTTGTCAACAGCATCGAAAAAAGGAACCATGTTAAGATGCTGATGAACGAAATTCAGGCCGAACCCATCTGCATCCCAGGGATTTTTCATTTCGGTCTTTACTCCATCTACGAATATTTCTCCTTCATCGTGTTTATAAATTCCCGCGAGTATTTTTATCAGTGTGGATTTACCGGCACCGTTTTCTCCTACAAGGCCGAGTGATTCTCCTTTATTCAATGTAAACGAGACCGAATCGAGTGCTTTTATTCCAGGGAAACTCTTTGTTATGCCTTTTAATTCCAATATGTAGTTCGTTTTCTGTTGCATCCGTTCACCTCTTCAGGACCTGCGCGAAAAATCGCGCAGGTTTATTCGTGATACTTCTGAATTATTCTAAATTAGCTTCGGTTATTAAAATACTTGGTGCATAGAGAATTTTGTCCGAAACGCCTTTGCCGTCGAAAACCCTCTGAATCTGTTCTACAATGATGTTTGCCATTCCGACGAAATCCTGTTTAACAGTAGCTTTAACCGGCATCCCTTTTTTTATCATTTCTATTGCCTGATCGTTTCCGTCTATACCTACAACTATTATTTCATCCTGTCTGCCAGCTTCCATTATTGCGAGAGAAGCGCCTATTGCGGGTTCGTCCCATGCTGCCCATACTGCTGTGATATCACCGGGATTCGGGTTTGCGAGAAGTATACTCTGCATAGCCTGTCTGGCATTTTCGATAGGTCCTGGAACCTGCACGAAATGTTCGGCAACTATTTTTACATCAGGCATGGATTCAGCGATTGCATCGAAGATTATTTCTCTTTTTCTTACTCCAGGGTGAGCTGAATGATAGAATTTAACAACATTGCCTTTTCCCTGGATCTGGTCCATAAGATAGGATGTGATCTGTGCAGACAGTACGTAATTGTTGGATGTAACGTTACATTCCATACCATCTATATATCCTGCATCTCCGCCAAAAATAGGAATTCCCGCTTCATTTGCCTTTTTTATCTGCCTTTTAAGCTGATTGGGATCGCCCATTCCCATGACAATAGCGTCGACACCCTGGGCGATAACATCTTCCCATCTGTTTGAAAGTGCACCGAAATCGCCTTTTGTGTCTATTACAATTACTTCCCAGCCTTTTGCCCTGGCAAAATCTTCAAATGACCTTACCATTGTGTTTGTGGTAACGGAGGACAAATAAGGAGTTAAAACTGCCACAGTTTTTGCCGCGAATCCGAGAGAGACTATAATCGTTACAAGAATAACAAAAAGTACTAGTTTCTTCATTGTTACACCTCCTGGAATTTTAAATACTGCGTTTATTTCGTGATATTCAAGATCTTTTCCGCCGAATCTCTGTCCGTTATGAGAACGTTTATAAGTTTAGAGTTGATAGCACCGAAAATGGCATCTGTTTTTGACGAACCACAGGCCACTCCCACGCGATATGGAATTTTAAACATATCGTCTTTCTTTATTCCTATGGATCTCTCGGTGATTTCTTCAAAAAGTATGTTTCCTTCTTTGTCATAAAAAAGTGTTCCGATATTGCCAACTGCCTGTTCTCTTATTTTTTTCATCTCATCATCAGAAATCATTTTATAAACCGGATGTTCGGATTGAGTGCTTCCTATTCCGAAGAAAGCTGTTTTTACCTTTCTGAAAAGTCCGATGATGTTTTTAATGCCCTTTTCACAAGTCATCTGTTCCATTACCTCTTCACTTGATACCACAGCGGGAACAGTTAGGATATGCGATTTACCGCCGATGTTTTCGTTTATTTTTCTCGCTATTTCATGAGACAGATAGCCGGCATATTCGAAACCAACACTCCCGATCATCGTGATTACGGATAATTCCTTTTTTTTCGTTTTAAGTTTTTCGGCCATGAGTTCTAAAGTGGTTCCGGCTGTTATACCCACAAAATCTTTATTTCCTATTCTCATATCGAAATACTCTGCCGCACTTGATGCAACTTTTTCTTTGGTTTCAGTCTCAGTGGAGAGATTTTCAACAACTATGGCTTCCTGAAGTGAAAAAGTCTCTTCGAGTGATTTTCCCAGGGAATATTCCTGCTGAGAGGATGAAGAATAATTTATCTTGATTTCCACGAGATTGTTCTGCCTCGCCTGTGTAAGCATCCTGCTGACATTGGTCCTTGTCAGTCCGAGTTTGTTGGCAATTTCCTGTTGGCTTATATTTTCCAGATAGTACATACTTGCAACTTTCTCTAAAATGTACATTCTCTCTTTTTTCATAATAAACCTCACATTTGTGCAGTATAATCACATAAGTGACATAAATAATATACCATTCAAACGATTTAATTTAAAATGAGTAATCCGAAGAAAAAGGCAGAAATTTTTCTTTATTCACAAAATATCCTGAAAAAATTCGTACTCAGGGATTGTCACCGGAATTATAAAAAATATTCCGGTGTTCAATTTCCTGATATCGAATATGGCTTGTAATTATTTTTTTATAAGCAGAGTAATTCGGAAGTTTTGAATTTCAGATGTTCTCTGACATCCAGCTGATTACCCACTGCGTGTTCAATTTCTCTCACGAAATGGCTTCCGGCAATTGCTATATCGCAGTGATTTGAAAGGTTTCTTATCTGCTGATTGGAGTTGATACCAAATCCCACCGCACTTGGCAGAATGGAATTATTTCTGACTTTTTCAAGCCATTGTACAACTTCCGGATTTATTTCCGTATTGTTACCCGTGGTGCCGGCTCTTGCCACAGTGTATATAAAACCCTTTCCAACTCTGGAAAGGAATTCTATTCTATCGGAGCCATTGCCTGGAGCGGCAAGCATAATGGGGTATAAATCGTATTTCTGACATAAATCTATAAGTCCTTCATCACTTTCAGGTATAAGGTCGGGGATGATAACGCCACATACGCCGATTTCATGAGCTCTTTTCAGAAATTTCTCCAGCCCGTATTTGAATGCGATATTTCCGTATGTCATTATCAGAATGGCACTTGAAGAATCTTTGACGATTCTTTCGGTCAGATTGAAACACTCTTCTGTTTTCAGACCGTTTTCCAGGGATTTGATGCAGGCATTTTCTATAGCCGGGCCATCTGCAAACGGATCGGAAAAAGGGAACTGCACTTCGATGAAATCCGCCCCACCGGCTGAAATTCCGAGTGCGGCATTATATGAAGTTTCCATATTGGGGTATCCGGCAACTACATGACCCATGAATCCCATTCTTTTTTCGGATTTTATCATCTCTATTTTATTTTCTATGATATTCATCATTCCACCTCGTTTTTAAGGAAATCTATCCAGTTGTTTCCATCGATGGCTTTTGCCGTTATGAAAAGATCCTTTTCACCTCGGCCAGATACGTTGACAATTATTTTCCTGCCTTTTCCGAGTGATTCAGCTCTTTTAATTGCTTCAGCAAGCGCATGCGAAGATTCCAGTGCCGCTATGATTCCCTCATGCCTGGCGAAAAACCTGAAGGCTTTAATTGTTTCCTCGTCAGTTGAATATGAGAATTCTATTCGTCCTTTCTGATGGTTATAAGCCAGTTCAGGGCCTATACCTGCATAATCCAGCCCGGCACTTATGGAATGTGTCGGAAGTATCTGTCCATCTTTATCCTGCAGGAAATACGATTTATAACCCTGAATAATTCCGAGCGTTCCGTTTCCGCACATTCTGGAGGCATGATGTCCGGTTTCTATACCGAGTCCTCCTGCTTCCACTCCGACAAGCCTGACTTCTTCGTCCGTCAGGAACTCACTGAAAAATCCCATGGAATTGGAACCGCCGCCTACACATGCAATCATCATATCGGGTTTTTCCATTTCAAAGTCAGAGATCTGTTTAACTACTTCCCTGCTAATTACCGACTGGAAATATTTGACCATTTCCGGATAGGGAGCTGCTCCCAATGCGCTTCCGATGAGATAATATGTATCATCCGGGCTTTTCGTCCATTCGCGGAAGGCTTCGTTTACTGCATCTTTCAATGTTTTTGTGCCATTTTCAACCGGATGTACTTTTGCGCCGAACAGTTCCATCCAGAAAACATTCGGATGCTGTCGCTTTACATCAACGGCTCCCATGAAAATTTCACATTCGAGCCCGAGTTTGGCGCATATACTTGCCGTGGCAACACCATGCTGACCTGCACCAGTTTCGGCAATCACCCGCTTTTTACCGAGTTTTTTTGCCAGAAGTGCCTGGCCCAATGCGTTGTTTATCTTGTGGGCACCGGTATTTGCCAATCCTTCAAGCTTGAGGTATATATCCGCCCCACCGATTTCTCTTGAGGCGTTTGAGGCGTACATAAGAGGCGTTGGCCTTCCGACGAAATGTTTGAGATAACTTTCAAATTCGGATATGAAACTCTCGTCATTTTTGTATTTTTTAAACCCCGTGTTTATTTCTTCAAACACCGGGCGCAGTATTTCGGGAATATAAGCTCCGCCGAATTCACCGTAATAACCCTGTCTTTGCTGCATAATTGCCTCCTTGTTTTTTATCTCACAGAAAAATTTTTCTATCTTATCTATATCCTTTTTTCCCGGTTTTGATTCCAGCCCCGAACAAATATCGACAAGTGCCGGATTGTATTTATTAACGATATACGCGACATTTTCCGGAGTTATTCCGCCCGCAAGTCCGAAAATGCCGGTTTTTTCCTTTATATGATTTATTATTTCGGGTGAAAGTGTTTTTCCCGTTCCTCCATATCTGCCTTTTACGAAAGCATCGTAAAGTTCGAAAGGGGTATTTCCATATGAAAACTCTTCAATATTTTTTATGTTGTAAGCCCTGTACCAGGGGACATTTATATGTGTTTTGCTGACTTGTCCATGAATCTGAATACAATCGGCATATCCGTTCTCAACAGCACTTATACCTTCATTAAGCTGTTTTTCGGTTATCACTGCAACCTTCAGAATGTCAGAAGGCACCAGGCATGAGAGCTCTCTGAGTTTATCCTGAGTTATCCTTCTGGGACTTTCAGCGAGTATGAATCCAAGCATATCAGGTTCATGTTTTATAACTGAATTCAAATCTTCTGCACAGGTCAAACCGCATATTTTTATCAGAGACCTTTTGGAGTTGTGGATTTTGCTGAACAGGCGCCTGTAAAAACGGTTTTGATGATTTCTGCCATCCTTGAATCCGGAAAGTATTTCTTTTATTTTGGTAAATGGTGAATCAGACTTTATTATGGAGGTGCCGATTAAAAGCCCTGAAAAACCTGATGAAGCTGCAAAAAAAGCATCATTGTAATTTCTGATTCCGGATTCGAATATTACATGCCTGCAATCCATTTTTTCTATGAGGGCATGTGGTTTTTTTCTGTCTATTTTAAAAGTCTTCAGGTTTCTTGAATTTATACCTACGATTTCTGGCGACAGGAATTTTATAAAATCGTATTCTTCCTCGCTGTGTATTTCTACAAGAGGAGTCATACCGTAATGGAGAATTCTGTCATGAATATCTGTCAGTTTCTTTTTTCCGTTTTCTATACCTATGAAAATGGAAGCTATGAGTAAAACCATGTCGGCTCCCACTCTGTATGAAACCTCCACCTCTTCGATATCAGTAATGAAATCCTTTCTTAGAACCGGTATCTCAGGCAAAGCTTTTTTTACATCTGAAATATCACAAAGTGAGCCATAGAAATGATTTTTTTCCGTAAGTATGGAAATAATTCCCGCTCCTGAATTTTTATATTCTGTTGCCAATTTTACCGGATCGGATATTTCTTTCATCTTTCCCTCAGAAGGCGAGCCACGCTTTATTTCACATATAATCTGTCCTGAGCTGAAATCTGGTTTTAAAACAGGACAAATTCTTTTTTTTGGTATATTTTCGCCATAATCAAACCCGTTTTTATCTGTCAGGATTTTTTTGGCATCGAGTATTTTTTTAAGAATTTTTTCCATATTTTTCTTCTCCGGTATTTCCTGTTTTATTATTGTCATTCTTATGAAAAGAGGTTTTTTCTCTCATCGACAGAAGGATATCAAATGCTCTGCCACTTTTAATGGTTTCTGCCGCAAGCTGAAACCCTTCATGGATATTCTTGGCTTTTCCGCAAATGTAAAGAGCTGCTCCTGCGTTTAATGCAACCATATCGAATCTGGCCCTTTCATCTTCATTCATATTTTCGAATTTACACTTATCGGTTGAGAGTATGTCGACGGTTATTTCACTGTTTTTATTAGAACCTCCGCCTTTAAGGCTGTGTGTTTTGTGTGCTTTAATACCCAATTCTTCCGGGTTTATATCGTATTTCATGATTTTTCCATCGTTCAGTTCGCATATATGAGTGGTATCACAAACACTTATTTCATCGAGGCCATCTGAAGAACTCACGACAAGTGCCCTGTTTGTTCCGAGTTTTTTCAGAGCTTCACATACTGTCTCCAGATATTTTTTATCGTAAATCCCTATTATCTGATGAGTTGCCCCTGCCGGATTTGAGAGTGGCCCTATCATGTTGAAAAAACTCCTGAAAGACAGCGATTTTCTGGCGTTTGACGCGTATTTCATAGCCGAATGATAAAGCGGGGCGTAAAGGAATGCCATTTTTGTCTGAGTGAAAATTTCATACGATTTATCCGGGGAAATGGAAATATCTATTCCCAGTTTTTCGAGTAAATCCATACTGCCACTTCTGGAAGTAACCGCCCTGTTGCCATGTTTCACGACGTTTATTCCTGCAGCAGCCAGTACGAAAGTTGCCGTGGTTGAAACGTTGAAAGTTTTAATTTCAGCGCCGCCGGTACCGCATGTGTCTATTCGGATCTCGCCTTTTTCTGGCTGGGGGAATTTCATGGCTTTTTCACGAAGTACGGAGGCAAATCCCGCAAGTTCGTCGGAAGTGATGTTTCGGAAATTGTATACCGTCATTATCGATGCGATTTTGGCATCATCCATTTTACCTTCAGTGATTAATTCCATGAGTTCAACCGATTCTTCGAAATTCAGGGAAGTGGACAATACCTTTTTCAGGAGTTGTTTTTCATGAGATTTATTTTTAATACTTAAAAAGTTTTTTATTATTTCGCTGCCGAATTCGGAGCCTATGGATTCGGGATGAAATTGAATACCGGTAAGGTCGTAGTGTTTGTGCTGTACAGCCATTAACTCCTGATCACTGCTGGTTGCGGTGATGAAAAAATCTTCGGGGATTTCGTCGGTTCTGGCTACCAAAGAATGATATCTGGTGGCACTGAATCTCCTCTTGATATTTCTGAAAACCCCTTTTCCCCTGTGTATGATATCGTCTATTTTTCCATGGCATATTTGTTTTGCCTTTACTATTGGTACGCCACTTTCGGCCAATATTGCCTGATGGCCCAGGCATATGCCCAGTATCGGTTTTGTGTATTTGAAATATCTGACAACATCCATGAATATTCCGGCATCTTCAGGCCTGCCGGGTCCCGGTGAAAGGACTATATGGTCGGGATTGATTTCTTCAATCTGCTGTAAACTGATTTTATCCGATCTGAAAACTCTTACATCATCTTCTTCGTTCTTTATAAGCTGATATAGATTATGTGTGAAAGAGTCGTAATTATCGAGTATTAAAACCATATCAGTTACCTCCCTTTTGCGAAGAAACAAAATTGAGGTTTTTTTCGATGTTGAATATTTTAACCAGTGAGGCAAGCTTGTTTTCCGTTTCCTGATACTCTCTTTCCGGATCGGAATCGGAAACAATCCCCGCACCTGCCTGAAGCCTTATAAACCCGTTTTTACAGAAAGCAGATCTTATCACTATACAGCTGTCAAAATCCCCACCAGCCGTAAAATAACCAACAAGTCCTGCATATGGGCCTCGCCTCACATTTTCGAGTTTTTCAATTGTCTTTATTGCCTGTATTTTAGGTGCTCCGCTTACGGTTCCTGCAGGGAAACAGGCTTTTATGGCTGAGTATGAATCGAAACCATCATCAAATTCGGATTCCACGTTGGAAACTATATGCATGACACTGGCATATTTTTCAACTGACATGTATTCACTTACTTTTACGCTGCCTTTTGCGGATATCCTTCCCAGGTCGTTTCTGGCGAGGTCCACCAGCATTAGGTGTTCTGCTCTTTCCTTTGGGTCGGAAAGCAGATCGTTTTCGAGATAATTATCCTCACCGTTGTTTTTGCCGCGTTTTCTGGTACCCGCGATTGGACGTAACGTGATTTTTTTACCTTCCGTTTTAACCATTATTTCCGGTGAAGTACCGAAAATGGTTATTCCTCCGCATTTTAAATAAAACATGTATGGCGATGGATTTTCACGTCTGAGTTCTCTGTAAAAAAATCTCGTGTCTATATCGGTTTTTATTATCTTGGATCTTGAAATAACACACTGTATCAGATTTCCATTTTCGATTTCTTCTTTCAGAAAGAGTACGTTTCTTTTAAAGGTATCTTTGTCTTCCTCATCGAATATTTCGATGTTTTTAAAAAGAGACGGTTTATCATTTGTTGAAAAGAAATCATCGTTATCAAGCCCGTTATTTATTCTGTATTGTACTTTTTCTAATTCAGCTGATAGATTCAAAATTTCCCCTTCATAGGATACGGAACACAATACGATTTCATCTTTGTAATGGTCGAATATCATAAAATTTCTTCCGAATACGAAACAACAATCATATTCGTTATCCTCGTATTCTTTACGGAAAGTGATATCTTCAATTTCCTCAAAATACTCATACCCCAAATACCCCAGTCCTCCGACTGGTACCGGATAGAAACTTATAATATCATTTTTTGGCGATTTTTGTCTGTATTCGTTTAAAAGGCTGAGAAAATCCAGGTGGTAATCCAGTTTTTCTGTTTCGTTTTCAGTTATTTTAAAATAATCTTTCCCTTTTTTAGCCAGTGAAAATGCCTCATCCAGAACTATTATAGAATATCTGCTTCTGCCCGATTCGGGGTATGCGGATTCGAGCAGGGCTATGGGATCGTATGCCTGAAGAATACGGATTGGGGTAATGTAATCTGCCGAGAGTTTTAAATATTCAAAATTCACTTTTCTCTTATCTTTTTCACATGTTTCGGTAATTTTTTTAAAAGTCATAAATACCTCCGGGTTTTATAATTTTCGTTCAATAAAAAAGGCCCGCATAGACAAAGTCATGCGAGCCCAAAATATTTTTGAGTCGCATCAATTTGGCCACCACCAGTATTTATTTTTTTCAGTTGCTCTTTTAAGCGTAAGAGTGTAAACAAATAATTTCATGCACTGATCACCCCATCTGAATTGCTTTTTAAATATTCGATCATTCCATTGAGTTTTTTCATAACAGAATCGAACTGTTCGGTATTCAATGATTGTGCCCCATCAGATAATGCCACAGACGGTTCATTATGTACTTCTATTATCAGACCATCCGCACCTGCAGCCAATGCCGCCATACTCATCGATTCTATGTGGCTTACCCTTCCCGTACCATGAGACGGATCCACGAAAATGGGAAGATGTGATTCGTTTTTTATCGACGGGACTATGCTGAGATCCAATGTGTTTCGTGTGTAAGTTTCAAATGTTCTTATTCCCCTTTCACAGAGAATAACGTTCGAATTCCCTTCAGAAAGGATATATTCTGCGGAACTGAGGAATTCTTCCAATGTACTTTGATTTCCGCGTTTTAATAGTACTGGTTTTCCACATCTGCCCGTTTCTCGCAGCAGTGGGAAATTCTGAACATTTCTCGCACCAATCTGAATTATATCCGCATATCTGCAAACTATGTCGACATCCCGTGGGTCAACAACTTCTGTAACAACTGGTAATCCCGATGCTTCTGAGGCTTTTTTCAAAAGTATCAGCCCTTCAACACCAAGACCCTGAAATGAGTAAGGTGATGTTCTTGGTTTGAATACGCCCCCTCTGAGTATATTTGCTCCGGATTCTTTAACCTTCAACGCCGTATCCACTATTTGATTTTCATTTTCGACACTGCATGGTCCAGCTATTACCACTATGTCTTTTCCAACCGTGATATTCCCTATCTTTATCTGAGTTCTGTGATTTTTGTTCTTTTTCATAGATAATTTTAAATCTTTCACAACCACCCTCCTTTTTCTCCATAATGTGGAGAATTTGGCAAAAAAAAATGTCCGCTTTCTGCGGACATCCGTTTTGTTTCCTGGATAAGTCGTTTTTACACAACAAAATCCGGGGCAACGTCTCGGACGTCCCTCGAATTCCACCACCATATTCTGTTTGAACTTTCTATTTTTCTTAAATTCTTATTCATATTGAATACAACCTTCTTTAGATAGAATTTCAAAATGATTATAACATCGTATTGTTATTGTGTCAAACTAATCTGAAAAAACATATGGTGAACTATATGTAAATAAGTGAAAAGAAGGGTAACGATTCTGATAATTAACTTAGTTAGAGGTATAATATGTTATTATTTTTTCGTACTTATAACTTAAATATAAAGAATTTAAAGTGTGATTTTAATGGAGGTGTGTACATGTCCACTGCTATTCTTTACGCCGGAAGATATGGTACTACGGAAAAATGTGTTGGTTTGCTGAAATCAAAATTAAATGATGAAGTGAAAATATTCAATTTACAGGAAGATGGTAACCCCGATGTATCCGGGTTTGATAATATCATAGTCGGGGGTTCAATTCATGTTGGGGCTATTCAGAAAGAGGTTAAAACCTATGTCGAATGTCACAGGGAATTGCTGCTGTCTAAAAAAACAGGTTTGTTCATTTGCTGTATGGAAAAAAAAGAAGTAAAACAGTATTTCTACAATGCCTTTCCAAATGAGATCCTTGATCATTCTGAAAAGAATTCATGGTTTGGCGGAGAAGTTCTTTTTTCAAAATACAATTTCCTGGTTAAATTCATGATGAGGATAATTTCCAAATCAAAAAAAGATGTGCATAACATTCAGGAGAAGAACATATCAGATTTCGCGGAATACTTCAACAATCCTTTGGATTCGTGATAATGTGACTTTTGGTGTCTGTGGCTGTGTTTGTGAAGAATGCAGGATATATCCTGGAAAATGCCAGGGCTGCCATTCCATTGAAGGGAAGGCCTGCTGGCTGCATGAGGTTGGCCTCGAAGTCTGTGATTTTTACGAGTGCTGTGTTAGCGAAAAAGGACTGAATCATTGCGGAGAATGTGAACAGATACCATGTGAGAAGTTCTTTAGAAACAAGAATCCGAAATGGACTGATGAACAGCACAGGGAAATAATACTCGAAAGAGTTTCCATGTTAAGACATAATGCCGAAAAAAATAAAGGGTGATTTTAAATCACCCTTTATTTTTGGTCAGTTTCAGTTTTTTCTTATTATTCTTCTCGAGTTTAATATTGCGATAAGGGTAACACCCACATCCGCAAAAACAGCTCCCCACATAGAAGCAATACCAAAAGCGCCGAGTGTAATGAAAAGGGCCTTGGTTATGAAAGCGAAGGCTATGTTCTGCCAGACTATTTTTGTCGTGTCTTCAGATATCTTGTACAAATCAATTAAACTGCTCAGGTTTTTACTCATTAGAACGACATCGGAGGCTTCTATAGCCAGATCAGCACCTTTTAAACCCATGGCTATGCCTAAGTCTGCCCTCGCTATCGAAGGCGCATCGTTTATGCCATCGCCTACAAATGCTATTTTTTCAGATACAGCTGAATTTTTCTGGATTTTTTCGAGTTCGCTGAACTTCTCTTCGGGAAGCAGTTCAGCCCTGTATTCGTCTATTCCGGCCTTTTCAGCTATTGATGCTGCTATTTTCCTGTTGTCACCTGTCAGCATGACAGTTTTATTTATACCGTGGTTTTTCAAGTCTTTCAAAGTGGTATAAGTATCGTCTCTGAGAGTATCCTCTATTTTTAGATAACCGATGTATTTGCCATCATAAATAACGTGCAAAATACCAGCTTCATTTTTTAAATTGTGTGTGTCTACCCTGAAATTCTGAAGCATATCAAGATTGCCTATACCTAATTTCTTACCATCAATTTTACCGAAAATTCCCCTGCCGGGAACTTCCTTTACATCTTTTATATCCAGCAAGTCGCCGGTATATTCCCTGCTGACTCCGATTGCTATTGGATGATTTGAATGTGCTTCAAGAGAAGCGGCATATTTCAGCAGTTTTTCATCCGAAAAATCTTTATTGAAGGATTTGAACTCAACCAGTTTGAATTCTCCCCTTGTGAGCGTTCCGGTTTTATCGAAAACGTATTTGGAAATCTTTTTAACCAGGTCGAAAACGAAAGATCCCTTAACCAGAATCCCCTTTCTGGATGCTGCACCGATGCCCCCGAAATAACCGAGGGGTACACTTATAACAAAAGCACACGGACAGGAGATGACGAGAATAACCAATGCCCGCCCAATCCATTCTGCAAAGTTCATATATGTCAGTAACGGCATTACGAGTGCAATAAACGTCGCGATAATCAAAACCGCAGGTGTGTATTTCTTGGAAAAGGAAGTGATGAATTTCTCAGTTTTAGATTTTTTATTGCTGGCATTTTCTATGAGTTTTACCATTTTAGATACTGAAGAGTTTGTGTAGAGTTTTGTCACTTCTATTTCCAGTACTCCGAGTTTGTTTATCATTCCTGCCATAACTTCATCTCCCACATTCACATCACGCGGGAGTGATTCTCCTGTCAGAACTGATGTATCAAGAGTACTTGAACCGTTTATTATCTTTCCGTCAAGTGGTATTTTCTCTCCGGCCTTTACCATTATTATTTTTCCCACAGCTACGTTTTCCGGATGTTCTTCCACATAATTTCCCTTTGTGTTTTTTACCCTGGCTAAATCCGGTTGTATTTCAAGTAATGAAGTTATCAGATTTCTTGACTTCGATAACGCTTTGTTCTCAAAATATTCTCCTATACCGAAGAAAAGCATAACGGCAAGAGCTTCTGGTATTTCACCCAATGCTATGGCGCCTATTGAAGCAACTGTCATTAAAAATGTTTCATCGAAGAAATTTCCGGTTTTAATATTCTTTAAAGCCCTTAAAATTACTTCATAACCTATCAGAAAATAACCACCTAGCATGAGGGGAACGTAGGCCTCTATTCCAGAAACCATTACTTTGAAATGGTTTAAAAGAAGTCCGGTTATGAAAATTAAAAGAGAAATCGAGATGCGTATAACTTTTCCGCTAAATTTTTTATTTTTTTCTGGATGTGTTTTCACACTTTTTTCGGTTCGATCCAACGGATGTATTGTGACTCCGTTTTCGATTCTGGAAATATGGCTTTTAAGAAAATTCTCGTCTAATTCATCCGCATAAACCGTAAGTGTTGAAGTGGCAAAATTCAATTCCGCTTCAAAATCCGATTCGTTCAATTTCTTTTCCAGATTAGCTGCACAATGGGCACAATCGAGATTGTTTATCCTGTATTTATTGGCTTTTCTGCCGCTTGCAGGAATCATAGGGAAGATTTGTACATTGCTTTCTATCTTTGAAATGTCATTTTTCAGTAAATCCTCGTCGATTTTTTCTCCTTTAACCGTTAAGGTTAAAGTGGCGAAATTAATTTCTGCTTTAATATCGCCTTTGTTGAGTTTTTTTTCCAGATTGGCCGCACAATGGGCACAATCGAGGTTTTCAATTCTGTATTTGGCGGTTTTCGTAGCCATTGCCCCCTCCTGTAATATATTTTTCTATCAATAAAAACATATAGTTGTTCAATTGTTCAACTGTTATGTAAAACAAAAAAGATTTCTAAAAAAATGATAAAATCAGTCTATTTCTTCTGAAACGTGTTCCATTCCCTGATTAAAAAGATTTTGAATATGATCGTCGTCCAAAGAATAATAAACGTTCTTTCCCTCTTTTCTGTATTTTACAAGCCTCATATCTTTTAAAATCCTGAGCTGGTGTGAAATAGCGGATTTCGTCATTCCTGTCAGTTCACTCAGGCATTGCCCGCACATTTCAGATTTTGTGAGTGCGAATATTATCTTCAGCCTCGAATTTGACCCAAGTACCTTAAAGGTATCTGCGAGTAAGTTCAGCTTGTTTTCAGTCGGCATCTCTTTGTTTATCTTTTCTGCCAGAGATTTGTTTACATGTTCATTCTGACAATTCAACGTATCTTCATTCATATAATCACCTAATAGTTGAACAACTTCTCAACTATTATACCATTTAAATGTTGAATGTCAAGTATAAATAAAAATACTATATTTTTTAGCTTGTTCAATAAATAATTCATCATTATAGTTTCAAATGGTTATCCTAAAACAACATGTGATAAATTATAGTACGATGAAGGCGATCAGAGTTTCTATTTTATTATTTCATAACATAAAAAATGTGAAACTTCAGCGCGTTAAAACACAAGCGAGGTACACTACAATTCAAGTACTCATTCTGAATAACAAATATAAATTCCTATTATAATTTCAGTGTTTTTGCATTTATTAGAAGATCTATATTATTTTTTCTAAGTACCAAATTTATATTTTTTGAAATCATATGCACATAACATTTTTCTGTATTCGGTAGATTTTTTATCTTTAAAATGTTTTAAGTAACTCTCAATTTCCACTAATTTGATTTTATCCATAAGTGTACAATAAGTGATTACATTTATTTTATTACTTTTAGAAATTGTTTCATCTGATAAAATATCATTAATTGAACTGCAGTTTATCTTACAATTATCGAATAAATTAGTTATAAATTTTTCTATTTTTAAATCCAGATTAGTTTTAAGTTCTTTGGTTTTTTTTAGATCAGGGTTAATTAGTGAAAAACCGTATATTGGAAAATATTGATTTTTCTGTATTCTTTGTTTATCAATTAATTCTAGTAATTGAAAATTTTCTTCCTCAATAATATTAAAATAGTTTATCATCATTTCAGAAACTGTTTGAAAACTATATGTTATTGTATTTTTAGTTCCGATTACTAAAACTTTTTCATCATTGCTAAGACTGTCTATGTCCTCAGTAATGTGGACTTTGATTGAGCCACCTTCGTTAATATCTTTAACGATGGATTGTACTTTTCTAATATCCATTGCAGATACTGGTAATTGTAATTTTGATAAAGAATCATATATTTCTATAAAATTATCAGTTTTTATCTTATTAATTCTAATTGTGGAGGATTCACTTAGATTTATATCATGTTCATTTACGTAAGTGTTTTGAGAAAGCTTATCAAATTCCACCAATAAAAAATTAGTTCTTATCTTATTCGCAAGGTTTGAGTTAGGGCTTATATAAGTAAAAATCGTTTTTAATATATTTTTTATATTTTCATCCCCTACATTGTATCCTAAGAATATTATAGGATTATGAATAAACAAAGATAATAGTTGTGCTCTGATTAACTCATATTTTTTATGAAATTTTTCATAGTCTTCAGAAGTTATAATGATATTCTTTGGATCTGTAACACATCCATGTATTTTATAGACTGACCCATACGGATTACTGAGTAAAATATTATTTCCTATTAATGGGTTAAACTCAAATATTTTTTCTATGAATTGATCGTAATTGGTCGTAATTATAGAACCAATATTTTTTCTAACTTTTTTTAGGGCTATAATTTCTTCCATTTTTTCTTTTTTAAATTCAATGTTTTTAAATAATTCTGATATATAAATCTTAAATCTACTTAAATTAATTTCATTTTTCATATTTTCGTAGAATATATCATTTATTACTTTAAATTCACCATTTCTGTTTTTTTCTAAATGTTTGTTGAATTCATTTTCTAAAATACTTGCTATTTTTTCATAATTATATTTATTTGAATTATAACAACTAGCTTTAATGTCAAGATATTTTTCTTCATTATTAGTAAGATCTAGACATATTTTTTTTAAAAGATCATCCCATGTGTAAGAATGATTTAAATACCTTAAACTCATACCAGTTCCTATAAACAGAACTGGATGATTCTTAAAATTATTAATAAATTCTGATATCTTCATATTTATTTCCTTTCTTTTTAGTGTATTTAATAATTTTTAGTTTGACAGAGTATTTAAATTATTTTTTATATTCGTAAACCTATTATATAGAAAAATCATATTATTTTCAAAGTACTTACAATTAAATCAAAAATTTAAAAATAAATCTTATGAATTTCTCTTTTCTCATAAATATTAATTAAATATATTGTTATTTATTTTTTTAGATATTAGCATTGGTTACAACTCTTTTATCCATCTATGTATACTTACTGTTGTTATGCCATACGACTTAAATAAGCTACTGGACTTCCTGCATTATGCAGTTCTGCTATCTGTTTCTTGAATTCTTATGTATATCTTTTTCCATTTTTGGATATCGCTTAACATTCTCCTTTTCTTTTTAGTATACTGTGTTAAACTTTTTGTATCCACTTTTTATGTTAGAATCACCTTTCGACACTCTGGTAATTGTGACAAAAGGTAAGGGGAATGCGATGTTAGGTGGGGAAACGTTGAATATAAAAGAAGGAGAACCTTATTATATTCCCACTGGTATGAGGCACAGTTTCTGGTCTGAAGATGTGAATGGATTGGAATTTATAATTATCATGTATGGTAAGGGTGCTAAAAAATATAGGTTCATTTAAAATGTTTACAGATATAAAAATAAAAAATGATATGTTAGAATGAATATGAATTAATTAAAGAATTAGATCAAAGTTAATATGTGATTTGCCGATGCAAAATTTATTCAAAAAACCTATATTTAAAGAAGGGAATGATGTTGATGAGAAAAATCTGTGCCTTTTTGATCATGTCTGTTTTAATTTCTGCGGTATTTTTTGGGAATACTTCCGTTAATTATTCTGATCAGTACAACTGGCTGTTTCTGCCTGAAAATCCCGATGAATTCGAAGTGGATGTGTTTTATGTGTATCCGACAGTTTATCAGGGATATGGATTACAGAACATAACAAATTCAGAACAGACAGCTGAGGCTATGGTTCCCCTCAGGACACAGGCATCTGTTTTTGGAGAATCGGCTAATATTTACGCCCCGCTTTACAGGCAAATTGGTAAATCCGAATTTGCTAATGTTGAAACTCTGAACGATTATATACAGGTTGCACAGAAGGATGTGGAAGACGCATTCTATTATTACCTTGAGAATTACAATAAAGGCAAACCCTTTATAATAGCAGCTCATAGCCAGGGATCGTCACTTTTACGTGAGATTCTTAAGGACATATGGGGGAAAACTGGTGCTGAAGACAGGATGATAGCCACTTATATAATCGGTTACAGCATAACCGAAGGTGATATCGAGATCAATAAAAATATCAGGATGTCTGAAGGGCCTGAGGATTTTGGATGTTTTATCTCCTACAATTCACTTGCTGATGGTGCTCAAAGTGGGTCAGTGCAGATTCTGGAAAATGCGATTGTTACCAATCCCCTTTCCTGGGAAAGTAGTTCCGAAGATGGTGAATATATACCTGCTTCTGAAAATCTGGGTGCAGTTTTCTTTGATGATGAAGGTTTTTCGCCGAAAATCTATCCAAATTTCACTTCCGCACAGATAAAAGACAATGGACTGGTATGCGAACCTGCTGATACTTCTATTCTTTCTTCGTATCCTGAAGAAGGAATTTATCATCCGGATGATTTTGCTTTGTTCTATGGAAATATTAAAGAAAATATTGCTGTCAGAATTGAGGCTTATTTTTCAAAAAATAATCAATAAAGTTTTTTTATTTAACCCAACTGGAATTACAATAAAAAGCGGAATGGCTTCTATGCCATTCCGTTGAATGCAGGTAATCAAGAGGTATTTCATTTATGAGTTTAAATAACCCATCCTTCAGCTGTTTGCCTGATATCCAGGAATCTGCCGTAAACTCCATCCTGAGAGATGAGTTTTTCATGTGTTCCCGATTGTACGACTTCTCCGTTATCAAGTACGATTATATTGTCTGAGTTCTGTATTGTAGCCAGCCTGTGAGCTATTGTAATCACCGTCTTTCCTTTTGTGAGTTCATCAATTGCCTTTTGTATATAATGTTCATTTTCGGGGTCGACGCTTGCGGTTGCCTCGTCGAGTATTATTATGGGTGCATTTTTAAGCATTGCCCTCGCAATTGATATTCTCTGTTTCTCCCCACCTGAAAGTGTACTTCCACCTTCTCCTATTATTGTATCGTATCCATTTGGAAGCTGCATGATGAAATCATGGCAGCGTGCTTTTTTCGCCGCTTCCATCACTTCATCCTGTTTTGCATCAGGTTTTCCGAATCTGATGTTGTTTATTATGCTGTCATGGAAAAGGTATACTTTCTGAAAAACCATGCTGATATTTTTCAGTAAGCTGTCACAGGTGGCTTTTCTTATATCGGTTCCACCTATCGAGATACTGCCTTCGTTTACATCGTAGAATCTCGCTATTAAATTGCAGAGAGTGGTTTTACCGCTTCCGGAAGGACCCACTACGGCTGTGGTAGAGTTTTCCGGGATTTTTATGTTTACGTTTTTAAGAACGACGTCGTTTTCATATGCGAATGAAACATTTTTAAATTTTATATCGAATTTTTTAAATTCTATATCCTTTCCATCCTCGTCTATAAATTCAGCTTTTTCGATTCCGTTGAGTTTGTTGAGAGTGGCATCGATTATTTCAAGAACATGGGTTGCGTTGTTTATCTGTTCTACATGTCCGAAAATAACGAATGAGAAAATCATCATCATGAACATGGTGCTTATTTCCATCTGCCCGTTAAGTGTGAAAATTGCTGAAGACAGAACGATGGCAACCGAAGCAGCTTTTAGTGAAAAAAGATGCAGGCAGTTACACGGTACATAATCTTTTTCCACTCTGATATTTAAATCTTTACTGTATTTATATGCTTTTCCTATGCCGTCCCTTGCAGCTCCTATCTGTTTGAAAGCCTTTACTACCGGAATACCTCTTATATATTCTATTGTTGCTGCAATCATTCGATCCTGTGCTTTTTGATGTGATGGTGCATTTTTCCTGCTTTTTTTACTCATCAATCTCAAAGACAGCATGGAGAATACGATTCCAGCTACAGCGATTAAAGCCACGTATATATTGTAGTATGCCAGGAACAGAACCATTGTAAATGCACTTATATAGCCGTTAATAACGGTATCTATCATTTTCATCCCGAACATTTCCACAAAGGATAGGTCGGTAGTTATGGCAGATGCAATCTCTCCTGTGTTGTTTTTTTTGAAAAAACCCAGAGAAACACGTTTTAGTATATCTCCAATTTCTATTCTCTGATCGGCAGTAATCTCATAACCTATACTTTCCTGCGATACTGCCCTTAAATATGCGAACAGAAATCTTCCAAATATGACCGCTATCATGAACAGCAGCATTTGCCAGGAAAGATTTGAGTCGAGTTTTATTTCACCTTTCACATCTTTAACTATCATATCAAGTGCATAATAAGCACCCATTATGAGCATGGCACTGAACATGGTATTAAGGAATGAATATATGAATCCCACATATAATCTTTTTTTTCTGTTGCCGGTCCAGTTCATTATCCTTTTTATAATCCTAAACATTCTGCTTCAGCGCTCCTTTCTCATCGGCACTTACAGACCAGTTTTTGGCTCCGATATGTGCTTCCCACATTCCTTTGTAAAGCTTTGAATGATCAAGTAATTCTTTATGTGTGCCTTTATCAATTATATTTCCCCTGTCAAGAACTATTATCTGATTGGCATTTTTAATCGTTGAAAGCCTGTGTGCTATTACCAGCAGGGTTTTGTCTTTTGTAAGTGAAGCGAGTGATTTTTGTATTTTATCCTCATTCTCAGGGTCGGTGAATGCCGTTGCCTCATCGAGTACGACAACAGGAGTGTTTTTTAGTATTGCCCTGGCTATGGTGATTCTTTGCTTTTCGCCGCCAGAGAGTTTTCCGCCGGCTTCACCTGCTGTAGTTTCATATCCTTTGGGCAGTTTGGATATGAATTCATGACATTGAGCCGCTTTTGCCGCTTCTATTATCTGGGAGTCTGTTGCATCCGGATTCCCGAGTTTTATATTTTCTTTAAGTGAACAGTTGAAAAGGAAATTATCCTGTGTGACGAAGCTGACAGTATCGGCTAATTGATCCAATGGAATGTCCCTGATATCATGCCCGCCTATTTTGATTCTTCCATCGGTAACGTCCCAGAACCTCGCTATCAATTTTGCCAATGTGGATTTTCCACCGCCTGAAGGGCCTACAAGTGCTGAAAAAGTTCCTTCCTGCATTTTGAGGTTTATGCCTTTTAAAACTTTCTGACTATCCTGGTTCTTATCGTCGTATTTAAAACTTACATTGTCTATTTCTATATCGTGATTGTTAAAAACAACTTTTTCAGAACTGTTTTTCAATTCTTTGATGTTAAGGAATTCATCCGCATCTTTTATGGCATATTCAATTGCCTTGGCATCGTTGACAAAAACTGTGAAACTTGTCAATGGTCCCACTATTCCCAATGAAAGTATAATGCAGATTATGAGATCTGCTGGCGCCAGTGTCCCGTTTATATAAAAAAGTATGCCCATCGGTACCGTACCGAGCAGGGTTGAGGGTAAAATGGAATTTCCAAGGTTCATAAGTTTCCAGGTACTTCTGAACCAGGCAAGTGTGAATAATTTAAATGAGTTCACTGCATTCTGGAATTTTAAGTATGAAGAAGATGATTGATTGAATGCCTTTATGACTTCTATGCCTTCCACAAATTCAACTATAACGCTGTTGACATGATTGCTGGATTTCATGTAGTCAGAATACTGTCTGTTGAAATTCCTCATCATAATTCCATATACCAGTCCGGCAATAGGAACTGTTACCAGAGAAATCAGGGCCATTCGCCAATCGATTATCAGAAGGTAAACAAAAACGGCTATTGGCAAAATCAGATTAGAAAATCCCTCGGGTATAAGATGTGCCAGGGGTAGTTCTATGGTTTCAACCCTGTCGATGATGACACTTTTCATCTTTCCGATTGTCTGGTTTAATACGGTACCCAAAGGGGCTTTCATCAATTTTTCTGTTATTTTCAACCGTATGTTTTCCAGTATTTTATATGCCGAAATATGGGAAAGTGTGGTTGAAAAGGCATAAAAAAGCAATTTTAAGATATATCCTGCAAGGCTTATCCCAGCCCAGAAAAGAATACCTTCCAGCGTTTGTGTCCCGTTAAAAAACAGTATTATTATCTGGTAAACCCCTATATAAGGTACCATTCCTCCTGCCACACTGATAGTGGCAAATATCACCGATAAAATCATTTTCGACCTGCATTCGGAAGCGAAAGACAAAACGATTTTCAGCCAATTTTCGCGTTTCATATTTATATAACCCTCCTTAATATTTGTTGATGTATATTAGTATGATGTAACTCTATCTGTTTTATATGTTTAATTATAGAAGGAGGGCGAACATTTTTCCACTCCATATGGATGTGTTTTAATCCATTTGGACGGACAAAAATGTATTTTTCTTATCTGTTTGTTTTTCTGTATTTTGAAGGTGTGAGGCCGTAAATTTTTTTGAAAGCGGCAGAAAATTTGCTGGTGTTAGTATAACCGGTAATACTTGAAATGGAAGTGATACTTTTATCAGTTTTTATCAGTAAACCTGCGGCTTTTTTCATTCGCAGGTTTTTTAAATATGTGTAAATTGAATCTCCATACACTTCTTTGAAACATGATTTCATGGATGTGAGAGGTATTTCAAACATAGATGAAAGTTCTTCAAGGGTGAAATGAGTTTCCAGATTTGTACTTATGTATTTCATGATGTTTTTAACAGTTTCAACCTGTGATTTGTTGAAATATTTCACCGGCCTGTTATATTTTGAAGGATCTGTAATGGTTAAGAATAAAAGCAGTTCAAGTATTTTTATTTTACAATAACTCATTTTTTCATGCTTGTTGTTTTCATACAGTTCTTTAAAAATCTGTTCAATAGAATTGTTTTTTCGTATCATAAAGGGGCTTTGAGAACTACAGAATTTTTCATTTATGATTTTTAAATCGATAGAAAATTCTCTGAAGAGTTTTTTTAATTCGTCTGAGATTTCATCAAGGTATATCGCTATCGTGATACCACGATAGTAGCCCAATGGAAATCCGAAACCGATTGAATGATGTTCCTTGTTGTTAATCTGAAGGTCTCCCTGCTGTATATACATGTATGTGCCATCGATATTCTGCCATTCTATACGGCCTTCCATACAATGGTCTATTCCTATTATTCTTGCTTCAGGCCTGAAATCCGAGATGCATTTCAGCATATTAAAATCGTTGTACATGACATCGATACCGGGGAATAGTATTTGCCTGAGCATATTCCCGGTACCGCTTCCCGATTTCATAGTGTATAAATATGTGTTTTCACTTTTCTGTGTTATTTCCATATTTTTATTTTGAGATACCCATTCCATAGGGTTTATTTTCATATTATCTCTTTTTTGCATTAAATAATACCGGGGAAGAAATGTTTTATCACGCCTGTCAGTGGAGAATCGTTGTTTGACGGGGCGGTGTATTTACTGATTTTCTTGATTTCCCCAGAAGCATTTGAAGGTGATACCGGCATACCGACCAGGTTCATTGCACATAAATCGTTGTAATTGTCTCCGACGTATATGACTTCTTCCGGTAAAATTTGAAAGCTTTCCATCAATTTTGACAACATTTTACCCTTGGAAACTTCAGAGCCTAAAATTTCGAAAAACACGGTTTCGTTTATTTCTGTGGAATAAACCATGCTGATATCCTTTAAGTCCTGGTGAATTTCCATAAATTCCTTCACTCTGTATTTGTTGCCCATGAAAACGAGTTGAACTATGTAGGCTCTTTCTTTCAGATATTCTTCAATACTGTCTACGAATACTATCCTGTCTTTGTTATGTATGAAATATCTGTGAAATGAATGAGTGTCATCCCAGAATTTATTTTCGATTATCATGTATTTTTCATTGAAGAAATCTGAAAAAAGTATTGGATTCAATCCCGTTTTTTTACCCTGCCTGTATAATTTTATGGCAGTTTCAGATTTCAAATGTGTTTTGTAAACGGTTTCTTCGGTATCACAATTGTAAAGAAAAGCCCCATTGTTCAATGCTACCGGCATATTCGGTTTCAATTCATTCAGGTATTCCCTCGCGGATACCAGGCTTCTGCCGGTGAAAACACTGAATTTTATATTTTTGTTTTTAAGCTTGTTTATGGAAGCCACATCTTCACGAGATATTCCCTTTTCATCGTTGAGCAATGTGCCATCCAGATCGGTTACCAGTAATTTGTACATCTATATCACTCTTTTTCCTTTTTCATATGTTTTACATCCAGGATGCTTTCTTTGAAGTGATTGAAATATCCATGCGAGTCATCCGATTCTGTATAACGGAAATAGTCAACCTTTTCAATATCAATTTCTGAATATATCCATCCTTTTTTTTCGAGGGCCGTACTTAGTATTTCGCCATTGGGTGCAACAATCCTGCTGTATCCCAGGAAGTTGAAACTATCGGTAGTCCCAGTCATAGAAGAAGTGACAAGATAAGTTCCGTTCTCTATCGCCCTTGCACGTGTAAGTGTGTCATAAAATCTCTGACGGGATTTTCCAAAGGCGAATGAACCTATTATAACTTCCGCACCTTTTAGTGCGAGATTTCTGTGTATTTCGGGAAACCCTATTTCATAGCATAAAAAAGTCCCGTAATTCACACCGTCAATTTCAAATACCTTACATTCTTTTCCCGGTGTGAAAAATTCTGCTTCTCTCCTGAACAGTATTCTTTTGTCATAATATCCCTTAACTTTTCCATTTTCGATTACCGCCATGGAATTTTTATAGTTACCGTTTTCGTCAACGCGGCCAATTCCTGCAAAAACAGCGGATTTGTATGTTTTTGATACTTCTTTAAGCCATTCTTCAACTTCAGGCTGTATTTCCGCACTGAGTTTTTTTATACTCTCATCCCAAAAGTATCCCGAAGCAAAAAGCTCCGGGAAAACTATTACATCAAAATCCGTTGGTATTGAAAGGATTATGTCTTTGGCAGTTTTTAAGTTGAGGTTGACTTTTTTAGGTTTTGAATCCAATTGTATACTTACTATGTTTTTCAAATTCATCTTATTCCTCTTTTTTCTATTTCATTTAATATTTGTTCGGGACTTACGGGAACACTGTGGAATCTTATTCCGGTTGCATGGTAAAGGGCGTTGAGTATCGTAACCGTGGGAGTATCTATTCCTATTTCCGACACACTTTTTGCCCCGAATGGCCCTGTTGGTTCAAAACTGTCCACGATTTTTGCCGTGATTTTTCCATAGCTGTTTCTGTCGGGGATTTTGTACCTGAAAAGTGATGCATTTGTAGGACGGCCACGTGAATCGAATTTTAATTCCTCATGCAAAGCGGTTCCGATTGCCTGCATAGTAGCTCCTTCTATCTGTCCCTTTGCCAGTTTTGGATTCAAAGCGGTTCCGCAATCCACTATACTCATTGTTTCTATCGGGATAACCTTTCCCGTGGTAAGATCAAGTTCGATTTCCATAAACGTTGCCATGAAAGGCATCGGAGATTCGTCTCCCACATAGGAACCCGTTGCCGCAATCTGATGCTGATCCTCGTTGTAAAAAGACATCGTCCCTATTTTTTCAAGGGACATGTTTTCTTCTGTTTTTCTGGAAAGTACATTCATATCTTTAAGGTAAAGGTCTTCTCTGTCTTCATTCATGATTTGCGAGGCGTATTTCAGTATTTCTTCTCTTATCAGTTCGGCTGTGTTTTTAACTGCATTCCCCGATACGTATGTCGTACTCGATGCGTATGCGCCTACATCAAAAGGAGTCATATCCGTATCTGATGAATATATGTGAATGTATTCCAATGGCACACACAGAATTTCTGCAGCTATCTGGCTCAGTATGGTGTCACTTCCGGTGCCGAGATCTGTGGCTCCAACGAGTAAATTGAATGAACCGTCATCGTTCATCTTCATTGTGGCGGATGCCATGTCGACTTTAGCGATACCCGATCCCTGCATGGCGAGCGCACAGCCCACGCCTCTGACTATTCCGTTTTTCTGAGTGCCCAGCCCGTATTTCTTAACTTTTTCATCCCAGTTGAATTCTTTTTTACCGATTTCAGCACATTCCTGAAGTTTACAGCTTCGGGCAATCTGAGCTACACCTTCCCGGCCTTCGCCCATTATTTTAAAAATAGGGGAAGTTTCTCCCTCTTTTATAGTATTCATCAATTTTATTTCCAACGGATCCTTCCCGACTTTCACCGCGAGATCATCCAGTACGCTGTCAAGTGCCAGTATTCCCTGTGGTGCGCCATATCCCCTGTATGCTCCTGCAGAAGGCAGGTTTGAGTACACTATGTCGGATATGAACCTGACTCCCTCAACTTTGTTGTACAGTGGCAGAGTTTTTGATCCGCATACCATTGCAACGGTTAAAGCATGGTCGCCATAAGCTCCGGTGTTTGACAGGGCATACATATCTATGGCAGTTATTTGGCCATTTTTATCGGCACCTATTTTCACTTTTACACTCATATCATGTCTGGTGTAGGAGTTTATGAATGTTTCTTCGCGAGTAAATACTAGTTTAGCAGGTTTTCCGGTTTTAAGGGTGACAATGGATGTATAACCTTCGGTTATTATTCCCTGCTTCGCACCAAATCCACCGCCAAGTCTCGGTTTTATAACCCTGATTTTTCTAATGGGGAAATCGAGTATTTTGGATAGTATTCTTCTGGCATGGAAAGGCACCTGAGTTGAAGAGATAACGACAAGCCTGTCTTTGTCATCCAGATATGTGAAAGTGGAGTGGTTTTCCATTGGTACCTGCTGGGATTTGGGATAATAATACTCACCTTCCAGCTTTATTTCTGAGTTGGAAATGATTTCATCCACATCTCCAACCGACATCTCATAATGAGATGCCAGGTTTTTTTCAGCATCGTAAATTCCCGATGCGTCTTTCTCATCATGTATGATTGGTGAATTTTCATCCATTGCTTTTCTGAAATCGAGTACGGGTTCAATTACTTCGTATTCTACTATTATCTTTTTTAATGCTTCTTTGACACAGCTTTCATTTTCTCCGGCTACTATCGCCACAGGATCGCCAACAAATCTCACTTTGTTGTCGAGAAGATATGTGTCGTATGGAGAAGGTTCCGGGAAACCCTGCCCTGCCCTGGTATATGGGACTCTTTTTACATCCTCATGAGTCAGTATGCATTCGATTCCCTCTACCGTTAAAGCTTCCGACACTTCTATTGATTTTATTTTCGCATGTGCGTGGGGGCTTCTCAGAAGTTTCACCGTCAATGCATTTTCAGTTATGTAATCTTCGGTGAAAACGGGTTTTCCCCTGACAAGTGCGGTGGCATCAACTTTTATCTCTGATTGGTTTATAGTGTTGTAATCATTTTTATTCATCTGAATCACCTTCCGGATTGTTTTTTTCTTCAAACAATCGTTTAATGGTTTTCAATTGTGATTCGTATCCGGTACATCTGCATAAATTGCCTGAAAAGTGGTATTTGATCTCATCTTCATTTAACTTCTCATATTTGTTTAGAATTTCCGTTGTTGTCATCAAGAGCCCCGGGGCACAAAAGCCGCATTGAAAAGCCGATTCTTCGGTGAAAGTCTTTTGCAGATTGCTTAATTCAGAGCCTTCAGAAAGCCCTTCTGCCGTGATGATTTTACCACCATCAACCGAAGCCGTGAATGTGGAACATGACAGGATTGCTTTTCCATTGAGCAGAACAGTGCAGGAGCCACAATCTGCAGAGTCACAGCCGTGTTTTACACTTTTAAATCCCAGGTTTCTTAAAGTTGTAATAAGCATTTCATTTGGTTCTATACTTACTTGAAAATCCTTCCCGTTGACCTTAAGAGCGGCATTCACTTTTAATCACCCCTTGATGTTTATTTCGTATAAAATTATAGCATAAACGTTAAATAAGCTTTATTTATAGTGATGATATGAAATAATGGTATACAGAGTCAGGAAAAAGCACATCGGAAGTGGAATTGTTAAAGTAGTGGGAATGTTTATTTATGCTATAATAAAGCAGCTTTCAACATTATTAATCGAAAGGCGGGATATTATGTTTGCAAAAATGACGTTGGAGGAATTTCTCAACACGTTATCTTCTAATTCTCCTACTCCTGGCGGAGGCAGTGTTGCTGCTTTAAGCGGAGCGCTTGCGGCTTCTTTGGTGAGTATGGTGGCTTCACTCACGGTGGGTAAAAAAGGCCATGAAGGATACGATTCTTTGATGGAAACCACTATAGAAACAATGGCATTGGAACAGCAGAGAATGAAAGACCTTATGGACGCAGATGCAAAAGCCTTCGATGAAGTTATGGCTTCTTTTAAATTACCAAAAAGCAACGATGAAGAGAAAAAAGCCAGAAAAGAAAAAATACAGGAATCTCTTAAAAAGGCATGCATGATTCCTCTCGAAACTGCAGAATATGTCGTTAAAATAGCTGAATTTGCCCGTGATATGGTCAAATATGGAAATAAAAACGCTGTTTCTGATGCGAAAAGCGCTTTAGAACTCTGCAGGGCATGTTTTAACATGGCATGTGAAAATGTGGAAATAAATCTTTCATCGATAAAGGATGATGAATTTTTAGCTTCTACGGAGAAGAAAGTCGAAGAATTGAGAGAAGCATTGGCTGTTCATCTTGGGGAAGCTGAATAGCGTTTAGTTTATAAGGGGAAAGGGAGAGAATAATTTGAAGCTCGGTTTTGATTTATTAAAGGAAGATACCAATTCCCGTGCAAGGAGAGGCAGACTTTATACCGCGCATGGTGAGGTGGAAACTCCTGTTTTTATGCCTGTGGGAACCAGTGCAAACGTTAAATGCGTATTACCTCCACAGTTGGAAGAAATAGGTTCAAGAATAATATTGAGTAATACTTTTCATCTTTATTTAAGGCCTGGACATGAAGTGGTAAAGAGTTTCGGAGGACTTCATGATTTCATGAACTGGAATGGTCCAATATTGACAGACAGTGGAGGATTTCAGGTTTTCAGCCTTTCAAGGCTGAATAAAATTACCGATGAAGGTGTTAAATTCAAATCTCCGCTGGATGGTTCGGAGCATTTTTTTACGCCTGAATTGACTGTTGATATACAGGAAGCTTTGGGATCGGATATTGCAATGGTTTTTGACGAATGTGCGAACCCGCATGCGGATGAGGATTATATCAGGAAATCCATTTTAAGAACTTATGAATGGGCTAAGAGATTTCACAACTATCACAAACGTGAAGATCAGATGGTTTTCGGGATTGTTCAGGGAGGTATTTCCAAAAAGTTCCGTAAGGAAAGTGCTGAACAGATAACATCAATACCCTTCAATGGATATGCCATAGGTGGTTTGAGCGTAGGTGAGCCGGAAGATGTTTCACTCGACGTGCTTGGGGATACTACACCCCATATGCCGAAAGACAAGCCGAGATATCTCATGGGTGTTGGTACTCCTGAGATGATAATAGGCGGTGTGGAAAGAGGAGTGGACATGTTTGACTGTGTATTGCCTACGAGAAGTGCAAGGCATGCCACGCTTTATACCCGGAGGGGAAAGATTAACATAAAAGCTGCCAAGCATAAGATGAATCACGCTCCGGTTGATGACAGTTGTGATTGTTATACATGCAGGAACTACTCAAGGGGTTATCTGCAGCATCTTTATTCCAGAGGTGAAATAACGGGTATGATTCTGGGTAGTATACACAACCTGAGATTCTTGCTTTCACTTATGGAAGACATAAGAAAATCAATAGAATGTGATGAATTCACAAAATTTAAAAAGAGTTTCTTTGAGAAATATTATGGGGAAATATCTGTATAAATGCGGGATAGTGGTATCCCGTTTACTCCTTTTTTTATAGCGGATAGGGGGTAACACCATGAAAATAGTAAGGAAACATTTGTTTTTATTATGCTTTATATCGTTATTGTTTTCTCTGACTTTCTTTTCGGTGAGTATTCCATATTGGAATTTGAAAGTTACCGATGGGATTGGGGTTACAACAGAAGGATTTTGGGGGCTTTATACCAATCCTGCGATTTTGCTTGGGGAAGACAAATGGCAGGCTAACGTTTTTTCTGCAGGATGGGCAGATTCCGAAGAAAGGTCGTACAGGATTTTCGGGGCAAATGTAGTAAGTCCTTTTGAGTACGGTTTTTCAGGTGCGTTGGATATACTCTATGGGAATCTGGCGGACATCAGTGGAGAGAATAGCTATGCCTCATTTGGTTATACCATTGCGGGTAAACTGGATAAACTTGGCTGGGGAGCGAGGGTAATCGCAGGAAGGTTTAACAACGTAGAAGGTGATTCTTTCTACGGATCTGCGAATTTTGGTTTGTCGTATTCCATAGTTGATGAAGTGAAATTGCTTGTTTCAGCAAATGCTCCGCAAATAGTAACGACAAATCCGGATATATTCAAGACAAATCAGCCTGAATCGTTCTGGGCAGGTTTTGGGGTTATCGCCTCAAATGAGAATGCGCGCGCATACCTGTCGTCTTATTCGTATTTTGAAGACAATCAGAATTTCTTTGCCGTGTCTTTTGGAGGCGGGTTCAAAGTTTTTGTCCTGGATTGGGATTTTGCGCTTACTGCAAAGGAAATGCATAACGGAATAAAAAGTGTGAACGATTTTTCCGTAGACGCCCATATTTCCGGTTCTGTAGATTTTGAAAATTTTTCAGTAGGAATGGGAACCACGATACCTGTTACTTCCGGTTTGATTACCGATTCTCAGATACAGGTTTTTGTGTCGGCTAAATGGTGAGGTGAAGTATGAAAAAAAGTATAGTTTATTTGTTGCTGGCTTTCATGATAATTACTATGTTTATAACATCATGTCTTGGCCCGGGAATCATAACTGATATTTCGACACCTGTTCCCGATCCGGATCCCACACCTGTTTCCACTCCGACATCATGGTATATAGCTCATAATTTTCCGGGACAGTGGGTGTATCAGTTCAGTGAAGGTGGAAATCCAGTTCAGACATACAAAGTTGAACATCAGGGGCTGAATGCCAATGGCGGATTTGAGTTCGTATTCAGAAATTCCAACACCGATCAGATTGTTCTGAGTTTTTCCGGTGTCATAAATATGAACAACGGAAAGATTTTTGCCGAATCCCCCTGGATAAAAATAGGCAACACAGAGGGAATCAACGTTAATTTCAGCGGTACATATGCTACTTCTACAAATGATATCGAAGATTTCACATGCTCTATGACCGAGAGATTCAGTACTGATACTACGCTGAGAAATTATTCGATAGAAGTATTTTAATTTAAACCGGGAGAATTATAAAAATGATATCGGCAATTCTTCTGGCAGGTGGTTCGGGAACCAGGGCTGGTAATGGGATACCGAAACAACTGATTAAAATAAACGGAATACCTATGATTGAGTATTCCGTCAGAATCGTTCAGAAAATAAAAGGAATAGATTTTTTTATAGTTGTGGTAAGAGAAACCGATAAAAATTACGTCAAAGATATATGTAACAATTACTCCAAGTTCAAAGGGATGGTAATCGGAGGAGAAACGAGACAGCAATCGGTTTTTGCAGGGCTAAAGAAAATTATGAAAAAAAATGTGGAAAAAGTCCTGATACACGATACAGCCAGGCCTTTTTCGGGGAATGTATTTAAAAATGTCCTTGCGGGACTTGAAGGACATGAAAGCAGCATACCCGTTGTTGAAGTGAAGGATTCATTATGTAAAGTGGTTAAAAATGAATGTTGGGAAAAAACGGAGTATGTTGACAGGAATGATTACTTTAAAGTTCAGACACCTCAAGGTTTCGAGTATGAGAAGATTTACAGTGCACATGTTAAAGCTTTTGAGAATTCGAAAAACGATTATTCTGATGACGGTTCTCTTTTTGCCGTATATTTTGGGAATTTAAATTTGGTAAAAGGAGATGTGGAAAACATAAAGATAACTTATCCCTTGGAACTTGAGATTGCAGAAAAGATCGCAGTAAAAGGAAAGTGAAATTACTGAAAAAGGGAGTGATCTTATGATTAAGAATTACATTCTTGACACCAATGTTTTGCTACATGATCCGGATTCTCTTTATGCTTTCCAGGATAATAGAATTTACGTTCCCCTGCCGGTTCTTGAAGAGCTGGATAATTTCAAAAAAAAGCCGGGACAGTTGGGTGCCAACTGCCGTGAAGTGATTAGAAAACTTGATTATTTAAGAAGTAAAGGCGATATTCTCAAAGGTGTGAAACTTGAAAATGGCAGATTACTGACATTAAAGATATACAAGAACCTGGATATCGATATTCCACTTTTGGAATCGAATGTCAAAGATAATTGGATTCTTTTTTATGCCCTTAAAATAAAGAAAGAATTTGAAGATTATCCGTCGGTACTTGTTACAAAGGATATAAATTTCAGGGTGAAAGCCGATGCGGTAGGTATAAAATCGGAAGATTATTTAACTGATAAAGCTCAGATAGAAAAATATACCGGCGTATGTGAATTCAAACTGAAAAAAGAACAGGTAAAATATTTGAGTACTAAAAAAGGTTTCAAACCAGATGAGATAGGTATTGATAAAACAGAATTGAAGCCAAATCTTTATTTTGATTTCGGAAAAGAAACTTATGGAAGGTATTTTGCAGAAGAGAATATGATAAAGCTCCTTCCCGGAGTAGAATCGTATAAAACTTTAAATATCCTTCCCAGAAACCGTGAACAGATTTTTTCTCTCGACGCATTACTGGACGATAACATTTCACTGGTTACACTTGTTGGACAGGCTGGAACTGGTAAGACTTTACTGGCTTTGGCGGCAGGACTTAAGAAAGTAATGGAAGAGAAAGCGTTTGTAAAACTTTCAGTGACCAAGCCCGTGATTCCAATGGGCAGGGATATAGGCTTTTTGCCAGGATCGGCTGATGAGAAGATAAGGCCATGGTTACAACCAATATACGATAACCTTGAGTTTCTGTTAGGTTCAAAAGGTATTAAAGCTGAAGAATATGTCAACAAAAAGAATATAATGGAAATAGAAGTACTCAGTTTTATCAGAGGGAGATCGATACCCAATCATTATATAATAATAGACGAAGCCCAGAATTTGACACCACATGAAGTTAAAACGATAATTACAAGGGTAGGTGATAAGACTAAAATAATTTTTACAGGTGATCCCTATCAGATAGATAATCCGTATCTTGATGAAATGAGTAATGGTTTGATGTATTTGGCATCGAAATTTTATGACGAAAAACTTGCCGCGCATGTAACTTTGGTCAAGGGAGAACGTTCCGAATTGGCCTCCAGGGGTGCGGAAATCTTGTAGTGATACAATTTGTGATATAATCATACTGGAGACCGATTAAAAGAAACGGAGGTGAATCGATGAACAACGAATACAACCAATATTTAAGTACATTCATTGATGAAACGCAAGATTACATGAGTACCCTTAATGACAAAATGTTATTTCTTGAACAGGAACCAGAGAATATGGAAGCAATAAATGAGATATTTAGAACGATTCATACTCTAAAAGGTATGTCGGGTACTATGGGTTTTGAAAAAATGGCTCAACTGTGCCATAAGATGGAAAATGTATTCGATAAAGCCAGAAATGAAGAGTTGAAAGTGACGAGAGATAATATGGATACGCTGTTTGCCGGAGTGGATCTGCTTGAAAAGATGACAAATGCCATTACGAACGGCGAAAGTGATAAGAGTGTGGATATATCACAGGTTGTTCTTCAGTATGAAAAAGTTTTGAAAGGTGAGTCTGTTTCACCTAAAGAGACAGTAACAGAAACTGAAGAAGCCGTGGTAGTTGAAGAAGCTGAAAGCGATATTAAATCTTATGATGCACCATTTGAGATACCTGAAGAAGTGCAGCATGTACTTCTGGAAGGGAAGAATAAAGGATATAATCCATATTATATGAACGTGCAGCTTGAATCAGGTACATTACTCAAGGGTGCAAGGATATATATGGTGTTCCATAAGCTGGAAGAATTGAATTCCGAAGTTCTTTTCAGCAGACCTGGAGTCGAAGAAATTGAAGATGAAAAGTTTGAACAGAATGTCGAAATGATTTTTCTGTCAAAACTTACTCAGGAAAAGCTTGTCAGCTCCGTTGCGGGTATTTCTGAGATAGAAAACATTAAAATATTCCCGTTGAAAGTCGGTAAGTCTGATGAAATCGAGAAAGAAACTGCCGAGGGGAATGAGAGAAAAGTAAAAGTTAACAACAACGCTGAAAAGGTGCAGAATGGTGAAGAAAAGAACGGTAAACCCAGTATGCCCGGTATAACCAGAACGATAAGAGTTGATATAGAAAAACTCGACACGCTTATGAATCTCATGGCTGAACTGGTTATAGCAAGAAGCAGAATAAACGAAACACTAAAAGGATATGAAATCAAACAGGTTGATGAAAGTATAGCCCAGTTGAGTAGAATTACGCTCGATTTGCAGAATATAGTCATGAAAATCAGAATGGTTCCTATTTCCTACGTTTTCAACAGATTCCCCAGAATGGTAAGAGACCTTGCCAGAAATTCTGATAAAGAAATACAGTTGGTAATAACCGGTCAGGAAACCGAACTTGATAGAACCGTAATCGATGAGATTGGAGATCCACTTGTTCACCTCCTCAGAAACGTAGTGGACCACGGTATCGAAAAGAGAGAAGAGAGACTTAAAAAAGGAAAACCAACTAATGGATTGTGTCGTTTAAACGCAAGACATGAAGGCAACAATGTAATAATTGAAGTAATAGATGATGGTAAAGGACTGGAAAGGGAAAAGATACTGACGAAAGCAGTTGAAAAAGGATTACTCGATGAAATGATGGCTTCCACAATGTCAGACGAAGAAATATTCCAGTATATCTTCATGCCGGGATTCTCAACAAAGGACAAGGTAACTGAGATATCGGGCAGAGGCGTTGGAATGGACGTTGTAAAAACTGCTATTGAAAATTTGAATGGTTCTGTACAGATAGAAAGCGAGAAAGACAAAGGCACGAAAGTCACGATAAGATTGCCACTTACTCTGGCGATAATTCAGGCATTACTTGTCAATGTGTCGGGATTCGTTTATGCGATTCCTATAGCTTCCATTGACAGTACGATGAATCTTCCTACATCAGACATACAGGTAGTTCAGTCTAAAGAAGTTGTGGTAATTCGTGGAGAAATAATACCTATTGTCTGGCTGAAAAAAGTATTTGATTTAGGTTCCGGAGAGGAAGAAAAAAATATACATGTAGTTATAGTGAAAATAGGTAACAAGAAATATGGTTTCGTTGTAGACAATTTGCTTGGACAGGATGACATAGTAATAAAATCTCTGGGTAAATTGCTGAAAGACGTAAAAGAATTCAGCGGCGCGGCTATACTGGGTGACGGAAGCATAGCTCTTATCCTGGAAGTGGCCAATATTGCCCATTACGTAGGTTAAGGGGTGAGATTATGGCAAATGGCAAGATTGTGAAAAAAGAAGAGCAGGCCAAAGAAGAAATAATTGAAATACTGAGTTTTGTGTTAGGGTCGCAGGAATTTGCTCTGGAAGTTGATTATGTAGAACTGGTTATAGAAAAATCTGAGATCACCAAAGTTCCTAATTCAAAAGACTTTATTCAAGGCGTTATGAATCTCAGGGGAAGAATCGTACCAGTAGTCAATCTAACCGGAGTCCTTAACCTCGATAATTCTGTAGAAGAATATGAAAATGTGCTTGTGGCTAAGATTGACGATATGGAAGTCGGCTTTTTAGTGAATGAGGTTAAAGAGGTAGTTAGGACGAAGGAATCCGATCTGGATACCAGTCCTAAATCCGAACAGTATGAAAGAAAAGTAAAGGGAATTGTTCAAAAAGGCCGTAGGCTCATAATTTACCTGGATATGAAAGAAATTATGAATTACTGTGAGGGGGTTAGATAATGGCTAAAAGAGTATTAATAGTTGATGATGCTGCGTTTATGAGAATGATACTGAAGGATATAGTATCAAAAAATGGTTTTGAGGTGGCTGGAGAAGCCGGTAATGGCCTCGAAGCAGTAGATAAATACAGGGAATTGCAACCAGATGTGGTTACAATGGATATCACCATGCCTGAGATGAACGGTATTGATGCCATAAAGAAAATCAGAGAGACATATCCCGAGGCAAGAATAATTGTATGTAGTGCTATGGGACAGCAGGCGATGGTAATAGATGCCATTCAGGCAGGAGCAAAAGACTTTATAGTAAAACCGTTCCAGCATTCCAGAGTTGTAGAAGCTCTGAATAAAGTAACGGGCGCATAAGAATAAATGGCAACATCTACACAAATAAATGCTGTAAATGGTGGGGGCAGTCTGGTGGCTGCTTTCCTGCCTTTTTTATTAGCGGCAATAATTATATTCGGAGTTTTTTTCTTCGTTTATTGGATGTTAAAAAAAGGATCCACAGTTAAAACAAAAGGGAGTTTTTTTTCCATTTTGGCATCTCAACCTCTTGACAGATTTTCGAACATTCACCTTTTAAAATATATGGGGAATTATTACATAATAATAACTTCGGGCGGAAATGCCACTTTAATAGAGAAAATTGAAGATTCTGAAAGTGTTGAACAAATTGATTTGAAGTTTGCCTCCAGAAAGTCGTCTGCTTTTTCGAGTATTTTAAACAGAAAGATATTCGAACAACAGATAAACAAACTGGATAATATGTAATCTTCTTTTACGGGTAGAATATATGAATGGACTTCTGAAAAAAATACTAATCTTTTCCATATTATTTATATTTTTTGCGACTACTCTCGGAGCAGAACCAGCAGTTCCCGTTCCGACTGTTACCTTGGGAATTGGGAATTCCGAGAATCCTGATGACCTGGTAATTCTCATCGAAGTAATACTTCTTATTTCCGTGCTTGCACTTGCACCTTCGATTCTCATAATGCTGACGTCGTTTACGAGAATATCTGTTGTTATGGGGATGCTGAGAAATGCGCTTGGAACAAGGTCGTCGCCTCCGAATCAGGTTCTCATTGCGCTTGCGTTATTTCTGACTTTTTTTATAATGCAGCCGACATTTTTAAGGATTTGGGATAATGCGATAGTACCATACAGGGAAAAAGAAATAGAATATGATCAGATGTTCCAGCGAACTGGAGACGTGTTCAAGGAATTTATGGTCAGACAGCTGAAAATACATCACAACGAAGACAATGTGGATATGCTTATAGATGCGGTTGGCAGAGAGCCGGTGGCTGAAATAGAAGATGCTGGCCTTGAAATTATAATTCCCTCATTTATAGTTGGGGAATTGGAAATAGCCTTTAAAATGGGTGTTCTTCTTTACATACCGTTTATCGTAATAGATATGGTTGTTGCAAGTGTTCTGCTCGCGATGGGTATGATAATGATACCTCCTGTTCTTGTTTCCATGCCGTTTAAAATTCTTATATTCATAGCGGTTAATGGGTGGGACCTTTTAATAGGCGGACTTATAAGGAGTTTTTAAGCAATGGGAAGATCCTGGGATTTTTATAACGATATAGCTGAAATATACGACTCACAATACGAAGAACCGTACTGGAAATTGTATCATTCGGTAACTGAAAAACTTATATACAGAAAACTTGAAGAACTTGGATGGAATGAATCAGGGAAGACAGTTTTAGATTTAGGTGGAGGAACCGGTTACTGGTTGGAATTTTACAATTTTTATGGATTCAACGTAAATTATATAGAACCATCAGAAAAAATGTTGAACATAGCGAAGATGAAAGCCGAAGTCCTTGAAGAAGAATCATCATTAGATATTGTATTAGATCAGGGAATAGCCGAATCTCTTCCATATGAAGACAACAGTTTCGATATTATAAATGCTCAGGGTGATGTGCTAAGTTATTGCCTCGATGTTGACAGTGCTATGAAAGAAATTAGAAGAACTCTTAAGAAAGATGGTTTGCTAATAGCATCCGTTGACAGTTTGTATGCATTTACAAATGATGCAGTATGTACGGGTGATTTTGAAAGGTATGAAAAAATCCTGAAAGAAAGAAAATCTCAAATAGGAGATAAAGAACACAGCCAGGTTTTTTTTGAAACCAGACTTTTCGATACGGAATATATTGAAGAACTTTCCAAAAAATATAAATTTGAAATAGTTGAAATAGCTGGGAAAATAGTTTTTGGTCCATATGAGAAAGAAATTATCACTGAAAAATTCGAAATGATTGAAAAAATAGAAATTGAAAATTGTACAAAACCAGAATATTTTGGGAAATCAGAACATATTCATTTTATTCTGAAAAAACTTTAAATTTCTATACAATACTTTTTAAGAAGGATACAAGGATTTTCAAAACCGATTCACTCACACGTAACAAACGGGAAAAATAAGGGTAATTGACAAATGTCGAAATAGGTGGTAGTATATGCGACGTCGCCGAAGGAAAGCGGAGGCGGAGGAAAGAAGAAAGGTCATTGAAAAACGGATAACAGACGAACCTAAAGAAACAAAAAGCTCTGCTTGTGAACAACGAGTAGAAG
>Ga0272441_10000195_pt1 | contig 136758 bp, 118 predicted proteins | sample SSMProp6N_FD_193582 | JGI IMG/M metagenome (GOLD analysis project Ga0272441, IMG submission 193582) | Marine sediment archaeal communities from Little Sippewissett salt marsh, Falmouth, MA, United States - SSM-Prop-6N | ecosystem: Environmental > Aquatic > Marine > Wetlands > Sediment ...
ACTGCATAAGGTCCATCGTCTCGATCCCACGGTGATGGATGCGGAAACGGTTGTCCGTATGGCCACCTGCGAAGGGACGCGGTGTCTCGGGATGGACCGTGAAATCGGCAGCCTCGAGTCCGGCAAGAAAGCGGATATCGTCCTCATTGATTGCGACGCACCTCACATGACGCCAATGTACAACGAATATTCACACCTCACCTACGTGGCAAACGGCGCCGACGTCGATACCGTCATCATCAACGGCTGCGTCGTGATGGAAGAAAGAGTGTTTACAACAATCAATGTAAAAGACGCAATGAAACACGTCCGCACCATTGCGCGGCGCATTTCACAAAGCCTGGAACATACGCGCCCATGACAGTTCAATTCGATATCATCATCTCCGGCGGCACACTCGTGACAATGGCGCCCGACGGAAAGGTCATTGACAACGCCGTCATCGGTATCGCTGACGGCATTATTCAATTTGTCGGCAGTCAGCCGCTGGATTTTACCACTGTTAATGCGGATGAGTGGATCGACGGGACGGACTCAATTATTCTGCCGGGACTGGTCAACACGCATACCCACCTCCCTATGAGCTGCCTGCGCGGGATTGCCGATGATCTGCCCCTCATGGAGTGGCTCACACGGCACATATTCCCTGTTGAAAAAAAATACATGAACCGTGACGTCGTGTACGCCGGGTCACTTCTCGCCATTGCGGAAATGATCATGTCGGGAACAACGACATTCTGCGACGGATACTACTACGAAAGCAGCGTTGCACAGGCCGCCCGTGATGCCGGCATCCGTGCCGTTCCCAGCCAGGGGTTCATCGACCTGCCTGAGCTGGGAACCCCGGATCAGTCACAAAACGCGTCCATCGCCGAATCCTTCATCGAGAAATGGACGGGCGTGTCACCGCTCATCACACCGGCACTGGTGTGCCACGCGCCATACACGTGCTCAGCCGATACGTTGAAAACCATAAAGAACGTGGCCCGCCATTACGGTGTGCCCTATCAAATCCATCTCGCAGAGACACAGTCCGAACGGGACACAATCTATAACGATCATGGTGTCACACCCGTTAGGTATCTGGATGATCTTGGCATCCTTGACGAGGGCACACTCGCCGCCCACTGTATCTGGGTCGACAACGACGATATCGCCATCTTTGCCGATCGCGGGGTGAAGGTGTCCCACACACCCGAAAGCAATATGAAGCTCGCCTCCGGCGTCGCACCCGTCGACACAATGCTGAAAAAAGGAGTATGTGTTTCCCTCGGGACTGACGGATGCGCCAGCAACAATGACTTGGACATGTTCGGTGAAATGGGAACAACTGCGAAGATCCACAAGGTGGCCACACTTGACCCCACCGTGCTCGACGCGCGGACGGTCCTCTCTATGGCAACGTACCACGGCGCACAAGCAGCGGGCATGGAATCATCGATCGGTTCCATCGAAGAGGGCAAGTGTGCCGATATCATTATTGTCGATACGAACCAGCCCCACATGACTCCCTGTTACGACCCCTATTCTCTCCTCGTTTACGCGGCGAAGGGGTCCGATGTATCGACGGTGATTATCGGCGGTAACATCGTCATGAAGGATCGTGACATCGTGACATTTAATGTGAAGGAAGCTCAGGCGTCCGTGAACCGTATCGCATCACATATAAAGACGGATTCAACCGTGTAAATTGTTCCTTTATTGCTGGATCGGCGGGAGAAAACCCTCCCCCTCCCCTGTCCCGATCTCGACCTGAATGGCAAAATCATCGAAAGCAATGCTCGTACTACTGTCTCCTGAGGTATGGATCGCAATTTCTGACCTGTCGAACACCTCTCCGATTTCCGGCGACAACCGATCGTCATCATCGATGACGGCACTCTCTTCGCTGCCTGTACCCAGCAGGGTGACACCGGAATTGACTGCGTCCCATTGAACCAGCGTCATGTAATCGTTACCCTCGGACCATGCACTCACATCGGAAACGGGCCAGTTGATCGTCTGTCCGCCTGTTACGCGGTCATTCTCTTTTCTCAGGTTGTTCGTCGGGACCGCGTCGGCAGGGAGGTGATCGTCCACATCACCGTAATACACCCTGATATAGTTAGTGCGGGACGATAGCGCCCAATCCGCTACCGCTGTAACCTGGCTGTCGACAAGAAGGTTTTCTCCGTCTATAAATGTCCCGTCGATGTTCGTCATCATCACTCTGCCCGCTGCACTACTGCTTTCCCAGGTGCCCGACGTGAGTACGGGCGTGGCGTTCACCCGCCCCGTCGCGCCGCTGACCTGACCCGTCACAATCTCACCGTGCAACAGGGGGTCCGGCCCCCCATTACGAAACGGAAGGGGATATCCCTCACAAATCCGCATCTGCATCATAGACCAATTTTCCAGGCGATCGGAACTCGTCACGACATGATCGGTATTGTCCAGTATCTCATAGGCAAGCCAGCGGTAACCTATTTCATTTCTGTGCCACAAGACAATGGCAGGTTGTGAATATCTGTCTTGCCATAGGAAACCTCCCGTTTCTTCATAATCTTCCCAGAGCGCAGATGGTTTTAAATCGGATGGAACATAATCGCTGTCAAACCATGAACTCCATCCAAAACCAATCCGAAAGCGCGACTGCCTCGCCCGCATGAAGGAGAGCCCGTAACAGTAGAGATCGCTCCCTGACGTCTCCGTTCGAAAGAGCATACCTCCCATGTAAAATGGTTCATTGTCGACGTGCATCTTGACCTGCAGATCATAGCTCAGCAATTTACCTGCCTTCTCCCAGGCTGAATTAAGATTCGCGCTGGTCTGGCCCCAGTTGAACTGGATAACACTCCATTCTCCCGACCCCGAGATCCATGCACTGTCGGTAACCGCGAGGGCATTATCGTAACCAATGGACTGCACTTCATGATCACCTACCTCACCCTGTTCGCCTCCCTCAAACCAGGCCGATGTATCATCGAATGTTTCGTGATATGTTACTTTCTGTGATATCTGTTGCCCCTGGAGCCACCCGATGGGCGTATAATAACTTATCGTACGACATGTCTCGAGCCCTGTTCCTGAATCGACGACCCCCGTTGATTTGACACGAACGAATTTTTGCAATTCGATACTGTTTGCCGTCGTTACATCCAGTGAAAACGATCCACCGGGATCATCCATCGATTCAATACCGCGCAGTCGGTTGCCGTTGCGACTCTTGTATGACCAGACCTGTTCCGGGTTCCCGCCTCCACCGACTTTGAACGAACCGTTCAAGCGGGGAAAACTTGCCGCCGACCCCTTCACCGTTTCCAGATCGAGAAAATTGTTGGCGTCGGTGACCGTCTGGCTGCTATCAGGATAACTCACCAGGTGGACTGTCTCGTCGATGTCAATGGAGGGCCAGTTTCCTCCGGTGCGTGTAAAACTGACGTTCGATCCCGTGTGTCCGGACGAACTGTATTCGTATATGACATCGGCGATTTTCAGATACCCCGACGTCAGCGTCAGGTCCGGCGGAAAACCGCCGGGTATCTTGGCAGACAGAACCGTGGATCCCACGGGATCGGCTGTTGTCTTGAAATAGTAGGGGTATATTTCTATTTCAAAGAGGCCGTCGTTACCGCTCAACGTATAGGTTTTTTGTCCATGTATCGCCTCGAGGCGGTCGTCTTTTGCGGTTTCACCGGTCCCGGCGTTTAAATACTCGCTGAAAACGTACCGATATCCACCTTCGGCAAGATAGTAGGCACGCTTTGCGAAACTACCGCCCAACTGGCTCATGGTTGATGTGGAAAAGAGCGGAAGCAGGGCGGCCCCGATAATCCCCATGACCATCATAATCAAAACGACCGCGACGATAACGCTGCCCCGTGCCCTGACTGTTTCGCTCGTCCCTCTCCGTCGCCGAAACTCCCCGCGACATGCCGTCATTCCGATAATCACAACACATAAAACGATGAGCAATGCCGTCGCTATGCCATGTGTCATCATGAGAGCCGCGGCACCCGCCACCATGATGAGACAGGCACGGACACACCCGCGGACAGTGTCGTGACCTTCCAGGTACTGACTGATTGTTTCGCCGTTTTTATAATACCAGTCGACGAACGTCTGTCCCCCTTTCCACGTCATCAGGTAGTGATCCCTGACATCACGCAGGACCCGCACGACAGGATGATCGTAATTGCCGAAGGCGGCTGTCGCAATGAAGCAGTATCCCGGCTTCGACGGCGGTTCCGTCGTCGGCGGGTTCCCACCGAAATTGTCATTATTGCGGGGGCTCACAACGGTTGAGAATGTGACATCATCATCACTCCCCGGATGGTCCATAACGAGTGAAATGGCGATGGATGACAGAAGTTGTACGTCATCCTTGGCCCAGGGATCACTTCCCTGGTAGTAATCGAGAGACAACGAAGCGACGTCCTTAACGAGGATATCGCCACTGGTAAAGTCCGGGATCGCTCCTTGGGCCCCCTCGGCGATCTTGATGGTATCTCCATCCTGGCCGAAGGAAAATGCCCTTATCCTACTACCGGAAAGACGTTCATAGACGAGCGATGTTGCTGTTGCCCGTGATGACGGGTTAGGGATGTCGATGATTTCGAGGCACTCACGACTCATCCTGTTCATGGCCAGTTGCGCCTTTTCCGTGATTGCGGCGTTACCCTGGGCAAAGGAATAACCCTTGACCGCCGTGACCAGAGACATGGCGGCAACAACAGCCGCAATACCCACGATGAGAAGCGTCACGATTATTTCAATGATTGTAAAGCCGCGCTTATTCATCATGCTCCGTACCGCTTACTTTGTAAAAAGTGTCGTCAACCGCTGCTCATGAGACGACACGGTCACCTTCAATATCCGATCACCACCCGTCGACTCATTACCGTTTCCGTCAAACGTGACATAATCATTATAATCAAGTGTATAGGGTCCGTAATAGGGATCATTGCCGGAGACATTGCCATTTTCCACATTTCCCTTAAATGTCTGTAAGGGTGTTTCCGACTCTGAGAGCAGTTTCTTATAGTCCACCGTCATATTTTCCATGACTTGATCAATGGTCAAACGCTCCTGAACACCGATCACGGGCCTCACACTCTCGAAGAGGCTCGTCCCCATGTATTGTACAAACATGGCGCCGATAATTGATGCCACGACAATGGCAACTATGATTTCAACAAGGGTAAACCCCCGTTCGTACCGGAAACTATCTCCGGTAAGCATTTTTTCACACTGCCCCATGCCGTTTACCGTGATCGTGTTACCTTCTTCTCTTCGATACATCTCATCTCCACCACAGCGATTGAGATATCACTCGACAAAACCGGTGTTCTGAACGATCGTTATCGTCTCGCTTGTCCCCCCGGACGCCAGCGTCAGACTCCGCGTACCTGATTGCTCGTTTCCCGACGTGGCACCCTGATCCGTATAGGGCACTCCCCACGTATCGAAGGAAACAATCCCCGCCGTGACAGTCATGCCATCAGGTAATGATACCACCGTTGCTGACTGGTCCGGGAGCAATACTTCATTCGTCACATCGCCATCTTGAAAGAGCACCAGCGATGTATTGTCATCTCTGAAATGAATGCCCCACACTAAATCGGTGTTCATCGCCCGTGCCTGAGCGTAACGCAGGTATCCTTTGATAATCTTTGCTTCTGTCCGCACATCATAATAATCCGTCGATGTAAAGCGCGACACGGCAACGGCGGTGATAATCACCATGAGAATCAATGCCGCGATGACTTCGATAATAGTAAAACCCCTATTACTGTGCTTTTTTTCCACAACCCGTCTCAATATTTTTTTCTTTTTTACATGAGAACCCGGCATACCTTCCATCAGAACGGAGCACGTGCAACCAGATTAATTTGTTATCAATTCCGTCATCTAGACACGGTGTGTAGGTAACATCAATACCCTGAATGCTCAATTATTTCTCTCTTGCCGTTTTATCGTACTAAACATAGCCACTTTCGACAACATAATTATGATTAAATCCAATGAGATACGTATTCATGACAAGCCTTTCAATCATCGATAACCGCAATCTATAAGGCAAACTATGACACGTTTTCTTACATCACGAAAATGACGTAAAGACAATCACTCGTTGCAACAACTTTCTTCGGCATACAAAATCTCAAATCAAATGAAAAAGCCCCGAGCAATCACACTATCGGAGCTTTTCATGATTTTATGAGTTATCGTTATACCATCACCGTCTCTTTAAGATTTTGCCCATCGCCCCGGGGAATCTGGTGTTGAAACAGTTCTCGTTACATTGTAACTGTCACTACTTTTAAATGTAATTGTCTTCGGATCCGAACTTGCGTCCACGGTAAAATCGCTGCCGAGATCTGTTGAATAATCGGTATGGTTTGTTACGTCGGTATCCGCCGACCATCCTGTATCCGACATTTTCACTTTTGACCATACGAGCGTTTCCCGTCCGTTCAATTCCGCTATCGCCCCATCTACAGCACGCTGCTTTGCTTCCGTTTGAAGATCGATATACCGGGGCACGGCAACGGCCGCGAGAATGGCAAGCAGCACCAGGACAGCAATAATTTCAATCAACGTAAAACCCTTCTGATTACCTATGAAGCCCTTTTTATTCATTACATACCTCCTTATTCTGTATTGACTTTAATAACAGCACAAATTATGCCATTGCACTTTGTTCCCTCTACAAAAGCACCTCCTTCCAGCAATATTTACAAGTATCTGATAAAATGTTATTTATTTTTTTCTCATACCTCACATCTCTAAAATATTCAAGCCCTGTCGAGTGGACTGACATAGATAACGTCACCATAACTCCATATTTTGATGCTCATACTTCTCTTTTTGAAGACGCTCGTTTCTCGGCAGTGCATAGCGTTTTGTACTCCGGTATGGTCAATCCAGGCATTTTTGATAATCACCGGTATCGAGACAAAAATGCTATTCGATGTAACTACCGCAACGCCTTTCGACGATTGTCAGCGATAGTGATCGACCTGTATGTCATACTTTTTGATTCTGTGCCAGAGACTTCGTTCTTTTATTCCGAGCCGTAAAGCTGCATTCTTTTGGACACCGCTTTCTTTTTCCAGCGCGTCCTCGATCATTGTCTTTTCAATGTCCCCCAGGACATCATCAAGAGATTCGTCGTTTTCGTAATTAATGTTTCTCGTTGACCCACTGTTACTTTGACCATGGCTTTTGTGATCATCCTGTTCGATAGTCACATACTCAGGCAGGTCTTCCGTCATAATTTTCCCGTTTTCCGTCATGAGAGCCGCCCTCTCGATTACATTCTGCAACTCACGCACGTTGCCCGGCCATGTATACGCCATCAGCCTGCTCATTGCCGCTATTGATATGTCAACATTCCGCCCTAATGTAGCAAGGAAATGGTCTGCGAGAAGCGGGATATCTTCTCTCCTGTACCGGAGTGGTGGTATGGAAATGGTTAATACGTTCAAACGATAGAAAAGATCCTCCCGGAATAAACCTTTTTTTACAAGATCCGTTAAATCTTTGTTTGTGGCGGCAATAAATCTCACATCAACTTTGATCGTCCGCGTGGAACCGACCCGTTCGAATTCCCGTTCCTGAATGACGCGGAGCAGTTTTGCCTGTGTTTGTAAAGACATGTCGCCTATTTCATCGAGAAACACTGTTCCCCCGTCAGCCGCTTCAAATTTACCTTTTTTGGTCGTTACAGCCCCGGTAAAAGCACCTTGTTCATGCCCGAATAATTCGCTTTCCAGAATACCTTCCGGTATGGCGACACAATTCATTTTTATCAATGGGTTGCTTTTCCTGTTACTGTTTCGATGAATGGCATCGGCTAATAATTCTTTTCCCGTACCACTTTCGCCGACGATAAGAACCGTTGATTGCGCAGGTGCCACTTTCATCACTTGGTTCAACACACCCCTTATCTGTCTGCTCTCACCGATTATTTCAGGAAAATATTGCCGCGATTCGACTTTGCCGAGAAAGTCCGTTACTTCTTTAAAAACGATATTGTACCGTTCGATATCATCTCTGACGCCTTTTTTTTGTTTTGTTTCTTTATTCCCATGCATTACCGGCAAATTTTCCGCCGTTTTGACAAACCGTTCAACAGGACCGAGAATTATTCGCATAATGGCATAACTCACGGCGAATGTTATAAGGGATATGACAAAACCCCAGAAAATGATTCTATTGGGCGATAACTCGGCGATACCGATCTCACGTGATATAACAATATAGGAAATGATAAACGTCAGTATTGATATACCGGCAAAGATGATGGGTATTAGAACACCGATCTTAATAGTGATAATGTAGTTGTCTCTCAGAATAGTATTTTTCTTCGATCTGGTCTTCATCCTGTTACCCGGACACCGGTCACCGTATGGTAGCATTGCTGGCTGAAATCATTATACCGTCTTATTCCTAGCGAAAGTGATCTGGTCTCATATCTAATGAACCATCTTCGTTAAATCCCACATGGGGAGAAACACCGCGAGGGCGAAAAATCCGACAACACCGGCAAGTGCTACAATAAGGATCGGCCCGATACTGTCCGACAGCCGTTTCACGGCATATTCCACTTCGTCATCGTAGTGTGTGGCGACCTCTCTCATCATGACATCCAATCGACCCGTCTCCTCACCAATGGCTATCATGTCAATAACCATGGGAGTGAAATATCGTGATCTTCTGAGTGGTTGCGCAATGCCTCGTCCCTCTTCCACAAGCGTCTGTATGGAGGCAAACTCTCGCGAGATGGCCTCGTTTCCGATGGTATGTTTAATGATTTCAAGAGAATCAAGGACATGGACACCACTCGCATGAAGCATCCCGAATATACTGGCGAAGCGAGCCATTGCACTTCGTCTGAAGAGGCTCCCCAGGATGGGTACTTCGAGAAGTATCTTATCCCTGACATACCGCCCCTTATTGGTCGAAACATAATAAACCAAGGCAATGATGATAATGATAAGTCCCGCTATAAGGAGATACCATGTATCTGCGATGAAATCATAGAGACAGATGCTGACTCGCGTCGGTAAGGGGATATCGATGCCCGCACCTTCAAATACCGTGACAAACTTCGGGATGACAAAGGTAAGCAAAACAAAAAAGGCGATGCTCAGTGCCGCGACAACGATAACAGGATACTGCAATGCCGCTTTTATATCGGCTTTGACTTTCCTCTCATGCTCCAGGATATAAACGAGCCTTTCCAGTATTTCAGGAATATTACCCGTTGATTCGCCCGCCATGACCATATTGATATACAGGCGAGAGAAAATTCTTCCATGCTTTCTTAACGCCTCCGAAAGTGAGAGTCCCTCTTTCAAATCGATTGATATCGCTGCGAGCGTGTTGCGCAATTTTGCATTTTCGACTTGGTTTTGCAGAATGAAAAAAGACTGAATGATCGGCACGCCGGCCATGAGAAGAGAGCGGAGTTGCTTTGTAACAATGATCAATTCATCAGCTTTCACTGATGAAAAAACGGATATAAACCGGCCCGCAAAGCTGTTTTCATCTCCACCGGTCTTTCCCGCAACAACCTTCAGGGGAATGTATCCTTGTGCGGCAAGAAGTTCTTCTACCCGTTCGGCAGAGTCCGCTTCAATGTGATCGGTAACCGTCTCGCCTTTTTGATTCAGTGCCTTGTATGCAAATTTTGGCATTTTCTTCTTTGACTTTAGAAATACATTTCAACTATTACCGCGTATATCTGCGATAGCGTTCATATCATGACTTTTGAGGCCGCCTCTTCCAGCGTTGTTATACCGTGCTCTACTTTTCTCACGGCATCATCTTTGAGTGTGGATAATTTCCCCTGCCTTTTTGCTTCCTCCGTGATCGTTCTCGCCGATTCCTTTTTTACAATCATCTCCTGTATGTCTTCGTCGATGGTAAGAACCTCGAATACCCCCGTCCTGCCGCGGTATCCGGTGTTAATGCATTGATTACATCCCTTACCCCGTACAAACGTCATGCCCTGTTTCTTCTCAATTCCCCATTCCCTCAGCACTTCGTCCGAAGGTGTGTACTCTTCCTTGCAGTAGGGGCAGACCGTGCGCACGAGCCTCTGAGCAAAAGAAACAATCATGACCGATGCAACGAGGAACGATTCTATTTCCATATCAAGGAGACGGGTTATGGCACCCGCCGCGTCGTTCGTGTGCATCGTGCTTAAAACACGATGACCCGTCAACGCCGATTGCACAGCGATACCCGCCGTTTCCGCATCACGAATCTCTCCCACCATGATGACATCAGGGTCCTGTCTCAATATCGATCTCAATCCACCCGCGAAGGTCATGCCGGCTTTTCTGTTCAGTTGTACCTGTCTCACGCCCTCGACGCGATATTCAATGGGATCTTCCAAGGTAATAATATGAATATCCGGTTTGTTGATTTCTTGGAGTATGGCATAAAGACTCGTGCTTTTTCCGCTTCCCGTGGGACCTGTGCTGAGAATCATTCCGTATGGTTTTCGTATGGTGTTCTCGATCTTTTCCCTGTCTTCATCCCACATACCCAGGTGATCGAGGGTATACAACCCCGTAGTCATGTCGAGAAGGCGCAGGACGATGTTCTCCCCGTGGATCGTCGGCACCGAGGAGACACGGACGTTTATCTCCCGATTTTCGATTCTCGCACTGAACCTCCCGTCCTGCGGTATGCGGGTAATGGATATATCCATGTTTGCCAGTATTTTGAAGCGCGAAATAATGGGAAGGGCCATTGCTTTCGGCGGCGCCGGCACGTCATGGAGTTTTCCGTCAATCCGGAACCGCAGTTGAACATTATTTTTCTCCGGGCTGAAATGAATATCGCTTGCCCCCTCGCGTACGGCCTGTATTAATATGGTATTGACAAAGCTGACGACAGGGGCCTCTTCCGCCATATCCCGCGCCGATACCAGTTTTATCTCTTCGTCACGCCTCCCTTCCCTCTCATCCGTTTCCACCTGGAGTTCGACGTTGCCCATACGGCCCAGGGCCTCCACAATGCCTGATTGCATCCCGAAGTATGTGCTGACAAGATTGTTAAAATCCCGTTCCGCACAGACAACCGGCTCCACTTCCAAATGCGTGACCGACTCGACCTCGTCAAGGGCATTGATATCCATGGGATCGACCATGGCAACTGTCAATAAGTTGCCGTTTTTTCTTAGCGGGACCATCTTGTTCTGTTGTGCCACGTTCATGGGAATTATGGCCTTCAATGACAAGTCGGGAGGATACGCTCGCGGATCGTATTTATCGATCTTCAATTGCTTGCTGAGAACGCTGACAATGAGTTCCTCACTGACGACTCCCCGCTGAATCAACAACTGGCCAAGCTTGACACCAGCTTTCTTCTGCTCCGTCAACACTTCTGCAAGCTGTGATTCCGTAATCGCCTTCTCTTCAATGAGCATTTCACCCAGTTTTTTTCTGGAGGTTCTCATCCCTTTCTCTCCTCATATGCCGCGCGTCCGTCTTCTGCCGTACCGAATCAACCCGGCCCCGGCTTCTTCACCGGGGAAATGGACGCTGCTTTAATCATGTCTCATTACATCACAGGCCATTACCTTAACGGGCACATGATTCATACCCGCTTTATACGTTGCAACCGAGCATCACAATCTATCCGTAAAGAAAACGTCGGCATTCTTTATGGGAACAATCCGGGCATAATGTACTATATTGTTTGACAGGCCGCTACAATATTCACGGGCCTGTTTCTCCGTCTCGAATATGCCACCGACAGCCACCATACACCTCAATCCCGCATCTTTTTTCCAGGCCGGAACGAGAAAAGCAGCCGGCATATCCGGTTTAACATGACGATAATACCAGTACGCGTTTCTCATGGAATCCGTGTCCAATATCCTGACAAAATATCTTCCTGTGTAACGGCTTTCCGTTTTACGGCACAGTCTCGGCAGTATTACGGTGCCCGAGATTTCCTTGTGACTGTTGATGAAGGCGTTGGCTTCGTACAGCCGATCGATCCGTTCCTGCGTGCAATCGCCGTAAATATCCCTGATAACGGACTCTATGGATGTCTTTTCGCTCAGCACCACGGTGCCAAGGACAGGAGGACACGCTCCACATGCTTCGGCGCATGAACCTGTTCCGCATGAAGACGCATCGATACCCGCATTATCACGAGAGACTGCTTCTCCAACGAGAATTCTGTTGACAGCCGATACCGTCTGCGCCTTTAATTCGCCATCTCCGATTTCATCCGTCCCGGGTGTTTCATCGAATATGGCGGTGATATTCCGACTGACTGAAACGACATGCGTTTCAACGGCATCGATTCCACGGTGAATCCCGTTTGTTTCAACAGATACATTGAATAATAATAATACGGCCAAGACAACAACTGCGAATACCGCCATCACCGTCTTTCCCGGTATTATTCTCTTTTCCTCTCGCGGAAACACCTTTTCAATTGTTTCCCTTACAAGACCATAGCCCGCCGCCGTTTTCCCCCTGACGATGAGTGACACCATGATGTGGTGACACAGATGAATAATTCTCCGTGAATAGCCATCCGTCGCACGATATATCATCCACAGCCCCATCGGCGATATCGCCACGGGGCTTTTGTCGTTCCCGCTCGCAACATCAAGGCGGTAAATAATCATCTTTTTTGTATCTTTAAAAGAGAGGGGGCTCAGATAAAAGGATGTACTGACGCGGTCCGCAAAGGCCTTGTGCTCCCACAAAAGATCGGCGAATTCTTTCTGCGCAAAGATGACGAGTTGAAGCAGCTTGTTCTCATTCGTTTCATAATTGAGAAACTCTCGCAATATCTCTATACCGAAAGAGGGTATGCGTTGTCCCTCGTCAATGGCTAAAACAACGACCGTGTTGTCGTCGATTCCCCGTTTGAAAATATAGTTTTTAATCCTTTCCTTGATTTCCCATTCCGAAAGGCCGTCTGCTTCGCGTTCGACAACACCCAGTATCCGCCCCACGGCCGTGAGAAAATCGACGGAGTTTCCAAAATCAGGATCGAGCATGAGGTGCGTTTCAATGTGCTCGTCTCCTGAAAGTTTTCTTAACAACTGGCGGCAGAGTGTTGTTTTCCCCGTGCCCACGTCACCGATGACGGTCATCAGTCCCCGTCGCAGGCGAATGGCAATCTCGGCCTTCTGCAGGCATTCAGTGTGCTGGGGGGACTGATAGAAAAAATCCGGATCCGGTGAATTGGAAAAGGGTTCTTTAACCAGGTTCAGAATGCGGTAATATTCCATTTTCATCCCCCTTTTCCGTCTATTGAATTCACTGACCAGAAGTCTGATTCACTGGCGATACGGCGTCTCTCAATATATGCGGGGTAATAAAAACAAGCACCTCTTCCATGGAATCCTCTTTTGATTCGCCTTTGAAGAGATAACCCAGACCCGGGATATTCTTTAATCCCGGGACGCCGCTGTCCCCCTTGTTCAGACGCCTCTTGCTCAGACCCGATATAACAATCGTTTCTCCGTCCTGAACGATGAGCTTCGTATCTGTTTCCTTCTTGATGATCAATGGGTTCCCGTCGACGCTTCGCGTAAAATCGACTTCGTCCTTTTTGACCTGAATTTTCATCTTCAGGTTTCTCCCGTCGATAACATGCGGCGTTATCTCCAACCTCAAGACGGCATCTTCGAAGTTCACCTCCCGATTGCCCTCTTCATCGACCGTCACATAGGGCACCTTCTCACCGTTTTCCGTATAGGCCGTTTGATTATCGAGCGTGGTTATGGACGGACGCGAGATGATGTTCAGTTTCCCGTCTTTTTCAAGTGCCTGCAGTTGAACATCGAGAATACTTCCACCGATTTTTCCGAAGAGGAGTCCCAACGACGCGGCGCCTTCATCGGGCGTTATGGGAAAATTGACGCCGAATCCCTGGCCGCTCATGCCAGGTGCGCCGTATGTCGGCACATAGCCTCCCTGCGTGGGGTTCTGTCCCGCTGTTCCCGCCGAACCTCCCGGAGTAATGAAATACTGGTTTCCGTTCACCGCATTTGCATACACCCCTCCCCACTGAATTCCCAGGCTTCGTGCCGTTTCACTCGTGGTTTCAATGATATTAGCCTCAATCCGAATCTGCGGTGTCGGCGTATCGATTTCTTCTATCATAGGAATAATCTTTTTGTAATCCTCCCGGGTTGCCTGAATGATGAGCGAATTGGTGTGACTGTTTACCGTTATTGACCCGCGTGAATTTCCCTCAGCATCTTTTGTCAAGAACCCCTGAAGGTCTTCCGTTATATCCTCCGCGTCAGCGTAATCGATGGGGATAACCATGGTATGGAGTTTCGCCGTCTGTTCCCTCATTTTCTCCTGTACCCGTATTTTATCCTGCAACGTTTCCATCTCAAGATTGGTTTCAATGTCGGCAAGCGAAACAATCCTCAGAATATCGCCTTCCCAAACGTAACTGAGGTTTTGAGACCGAATGATACTGAGGAACGCCTCATTCCACGGCACCTTGTTGAAGCTCACATTGATCCTGTCCTGGACATCCGATTTAATCAGCATGTTTAAATCGGCTGTCCGCGCCAGCGACCTCAACACGGTAATGATATCGGCATCGCTCACCTTCAATGTTACGATGTTCCGGGGCAGTGCCCGTTGCACCGGCTTCTCAACTTCCATTGAATCCGGTTCGCCGGGAATGAGCAGCTCCTTTTTCCGACCCACGGGTGACGTACCCTGTGATTTTTCCGCCAGTACGCGCCATTTCTCAAAAAATGGGTCTTTTTTGACCGCATCCTTCGATCCGCTGCATCCGGCTGCAATTATTACAGCTAAAGAGACAAGGAAGACGGCTCGTGTGAATGATTTTTCATAATGCATTTTTTCTCCACCCCTCGCTGAATCGAACATTCGCTATTCACCTGCGAACGGAACGATTATGCTGTCTTTCGTAGACCTTTCCTGCACCGTCACTTTTTTCGGTGTGATTTGTGTTACCACATACCCCGTTGATTCGATCTCTTCTCCCACTTCATAGTCAATGTCGTTTATCACGGCGACATGCGCCTTTCCCGCTTCCAGGTAACCGGAATACCTGAAAGTCATCTCTTTGCCCATTTCTTCAGTTATTCCGGATGATTTCTCAATGGATATTTCATCCGACGATACAGCTTCGATCGGTTCCACAGCATCTCCGGGACGGTAGAAGGGATCACGAATCCAGTCTTGCTCCGCCAGCGATACGACATATGAATTTACCAATTCCTTTTCGCTATCGGCCAGGAGCGCCCCTGATTGAGTAATGAGATTCTGTGCTTCCGTGACATGATGAACCGCAGTGTCATGACCGTTCCGCCGGCTCGCGGCGTTGTCGAATACGACGGCGTACACACCATAAACAGCCGCGGCAACCGCCACGGATACGATGATTATTTCACGACGCGTCACGCTGGCATCTCCCCGATATCCTTCATTCTCTATTCCTTATTCAACCGCCATCCAGACATTTATCGCCAGATTTTTCTGCCTGCCCTCTCTCATTATGGAAATCTCCTGGATCGACTCCAACGCCGAATGACGTCCCAGATCAAGCAAAAACGCTCTGAAAGACGAAAAAAGCCCCTTCAGACTGAGGCTGACCATCACCCGCTCCGTCCCTTTCTCAATCGTTGACACATTCGGCACGACAGATGTAAGCGTGAGTCCGTGTTTCTCGGCAATACCCGCGATAACGGATGGTATCGTCCCGATCTTATATTTCGGAATTCGGGACATATCCTCAAGCCTGAGTTCTGCCGGTACATGACTATCGATTTTTTCGGAAATGCGCACCGTCAGGGGAAGCAATATTTCCCGCGCCTTTGTAATGTCCCGCATCTCGGCGATTTGTCTCTCAAGATCAAGAATCTCTTTCATTGCCGGTCTGACGGCGAAAGCATAGAGTACGAAGCCGACGATCAAAGCCGCGGTTATAAAGACTATTGAACCTATTGAAATCGCCTTATAATATCTTCGCACCCGCTATGCTCCTAAACAAAATCCATAACAATGGTAAACCGCAGAACGTCACTGTTTTCAATCCTCTCACGTGCTTTCTTCGTCACGCGCACTGTCTTACACATCACCGAATTCTCGAAAGTAACCAGGTATTGGGCGAGCTTCGTTTCGAGCGACTGTTCGTCACCTGAGACAATGCCGTTGACGGACATAACCGTCGATGAAATCACCTCTTCTTCCTCATGGGGTCTGCCCGTTGTCACGGTCAGGCTCGTCAGTTGTATGTCCGCAGGCGTCAGTGCCGCTATTTCTCCGATGGCTGCTACTCCTACATGACGTGCGGCGACTTTTGACATATTGTTTTCGTATGTGGCTATTTCTTTTAATTTACTGCGAAGGTCCTGAATACTCACGGTGTCGCGGGCATCCATGCCTCGTTTAATATCAGCCAGGACGGTCTTTTTTTCCGTGAGGACGGCGCCCAGCCAGAAATAGTATCCTGCCACGCAGAAAATAAGTACACCGCAGGCAATCCGTATCACGCGGTTGATTGCGCCGGCGCTCTTCTTTTCCGTCTTTTCCTTCTTGGTCATCAGCATGTTCGGCGTCTCCGCCGCGCTGGAAAGCGCCGCCCCGAGTGCGTGGCCGAGTGCTATCCTGTCGCTTTGCGGTGTTCCTTCCGTCAGCCCTTCGACGGCGGGGTTCCTCGAATCCAGGGGATCAAAGCGATCCTTCTCAATAACGAGCTGATCTCCGAAATAATCGAGCACCGGTCGGTACAGTGCTATCGGCGATGCCACGTAAATCATTTCGACACGCTCGTTCTTCAGAGTGGTGGCATAATATTCAAAGGTCCTTTCGACCTGACGCACCATCCTCTCCAATGCCGGCCCGATCAGGTCGAACACCTCTTCCTGCCTCAAGCCATAGCGTTTGTACTGTTCCTCAAAGTATATCGCCTCGTCGCCGATATTTTCAACCATTGTCATGGCATTGTCGTGAGTCATCGACACATCGACAACGAGATTTTCCATACCCGTTTCTGTCACATCACGCCTCGCCGTCGGTTGCCTTCTTTCATTAAATCCGACCACCAGCGATTCGGCGATACTGTTCAAACCCGCCTTTATATCCCGAGTCATCGCCAATTTGCCGTCCGAAAAAATATCGATGCGCGACCATCCTCCACCGATATATAGTGTCGACACGGTCCTGCGATCTATGGACATCCAGCCTCTGGCCATAATATTTTGGATGGCGAAGGAAGCCAGTGTGATGCCGGCCAATGGACTGCCGATTTTTTCAAACACGTTTCTGATCTCATCGACAGATCGTCGCGGCGCCGTATACACCTGAACATCCAGTTTCTCGGCACCGTCCGCTATGACATCTCCCCGAACTTCGTAGTCGAATACGACAGTGGCTTCATCAAAGCTCATGTTCCTTTTTGCCGACCAGTAGACGGCATTGTCGATTAAATTTTTCCCCACTTTCGGCACGTGGATGTTTTGAAGCTTTATATCCTCCGATGTGATAACCGCCCAGACATCCGCGGAACTCCGTGTCCCGCCCATTTTCGCCAGTTCGTCTTTCAACGCTTGTGCGATACCGTTAATATCCGACGATTCACGACTCTTTATTTTTACACGGCGATAATCCCTCAACCTCCATCGACGATCGCCGAAATGGTCCACCTTGACCAGCCTCACTTCACGATCGTCGATTTCCACACCGATGGAGACCTGTCCCTCCTTCGAGGATTTTCGGAGTGCGCCGCGACGCCGCATTTTTTCCACGTTCATGCTCGCGGCCGTTTCCGACGCACTACCGCGCCGCCCGTCGCTTCGAATCACGTCGAGTAACCGTTCCGTTGATGTCAATTCGTCTTTTGATGTCATGTCGACATTTTATCCAATCCGGCTCACCACCGCTTCCAATACACCCCGCACAGACAACAGATTTCACCGTTCCCGACTTCCCGCATTACCCCGACGATACTGTTACATCTCAAACTGACTGATTTTATTACTGATGAATGCGACAAGTCAAGCAAGAATCAACATATTATGTTGCTCGCCTTTATCATCTTGCCGTGTAACTGTAAATATGAGGTGTCGTAAATATTGCCCGGCAATCAATTGATATATCTAAAATTTTTCAGGTTGCCGGAATGTGAAACCTTCTAACATATTTAGTGAATTTTTGCAATAATTCCATTGCCGATTGTCTCGTTGACAAATCATACTAATTGCTTGCAAAATCTTATTTACTCACCTATGTTAATGACCAACAGCCTCCGTACTGCGCTACTCTCAAGTGCGTTGCCCGGTGAACGAAAGGTGCTGTTAATGTGTAACTATTTGCATGGTATGTACACCTGTTGGGCGACTAAAATTCTCGCGTCGCATACGTGATGACCATCAATCCCATGGAACAGCATATCACAAAGAAAGAGGTGTCCCATCTTCTCGATGAAATCGGCATGCTCCTGGAACTTGCCGGAGAAAACCCCTTTAAGTCCAGGGCATATTACCAGGCGTCACGAACGATTGATCAACTGGATCGAGATATTCACGACGTGGTGCAGGATGGCTCCCTCTCCGCCATTAAGGGTATCGGTACGGCCCTGTCTCAAAAAATCACCGAGTATGTCACCACGGGGCGCCTCGCCTATTACGACGAATTGAAATCACGAATACCTCCGGGCCTCTGCGAGCTGGTTTCCATACCTGGTCTCGGTCCGCGGAAGGTCAAGAAACTTTACGACATACTGAGTATCACGACGGTGGGAGAGCTGGAATACGCCTGCCTGGAGAACAGGCTCGTCGACCTTCCCGGGTTCGGAAAGAAATCACAGGAAAAATTTCTTACCGGGATTCAACACTACAAGCTTTTCCGGGAGCGTCGGCTCTACAGCGATACTATCGACGAAGCCCTGTCGCTTCTCTCCGTTATCCACGGTCTGCCCCTGGTCGTTCATGCCTCGCTTGCGGGGTCACTGCGCCGTCTTTGCGAAACCGTCAAAGATATCGACATACTCGCTTCCGCAGAGACGCCCGGCGATCTCTCCCGGAACATTGCCGCACTCCCTCACGTGCAGGAAATAATTGCACAGGGTTCAACAAAAGTGAGCGTCCGCATGATCTCCGGCATTACCGTCGATATCAGGATCGTCTCGCCCGCCGAATTCCCCTACGCGCTGCATCACTTTACGGGCAGCAAGGAACACAACACGGCTATGCGCTCACGGGCGAAAAAACGCGGGCTTAAAATGAACGAATACGGACTCTTCGCAAACGGATCGAACATACCCTGTGCCGATGAAAGGGATATTTTCACCGCCTGCGGTCTCGCGTACATCCCTCCCGAGTTGAGAGAAAACCGCGGTGAGGTCGAGGCCGCCGAAACGGGCACGCTGCCACATCTCATAACGGAAAAAGACATTCGCGGTATCCTCCACATTCACACGAATTTCAGCGATGGCGCGGACTCCATAGACGTGCTGGCACGGACAGCCATTGAAAAGGGCTACGACTATATCGGCATCAGCGATCACAGTCAATCCGCCTTTTATGCGGGCGGCCTCTCCGAGGACGAGATCGTTTGCCAGCATGAGCTGATCGATCAACTGAACAAGAAATACGGAAATTTTCGCATCTTCAAAGGCATCGAGGCGGACATCCTGCCCGACGGTCGTCTTGATTACGACGACGCCGTGCTCTCCACATTCGATTTTGTCATTGCCGCGGTCCACACCCGCTTCGACATGAGCGAAGAGGACATGACAGACCGAATTCTACAGGCCATGGATAACCGGTTCACCACCATCCTCGCTCATCCCACGGGACGTCTGCTCCTTTCACGGCCTCCTTACGCCGTATCCATGGAACGGATTATTGATCATGCTGCACAACGCGGGACCATAATGGAGCTGAACGCCAACCCGCTTCGTCTGGATATCGACTGGCGTGTGATTCCCACGGCCACGGCAAAAGGTGTCACAATCGCCATCAATCCCGACGCCCACGACCGGCAGGGTATTGCCCATATCTCCCTGGGCGTTAATATCGCCCGGAAGGGGTGGCTTTCACCCGAGCACTGTATTAACACATTGTCTGTTCAGGAAGTATCACGGCTGTTCAAGAATATCCGCTCCGGCAATTGAGCGGCATCCGCAGGCACTTACCGGTTATCCGGCTCTTCAGATACCGGTATGACAGGGACGTCGCGTTTCTTTACCAGAAAATAGAGATCACCCGGGTTTTTCATGTGGCTCGCCGTGACGCGCGCCACTATCCCCCGGCCGCAGAAGATGTCGGCCTTATCGGGCCGCCCCCTGAAGGCCCCGCCCGTATCCTGATTGAGGACAAACCACGATTTTTTCTCCCACGACGCGACCGTACCCTTCCCATCGATAACCGGCATATCAACCGAAATAAAGGCCAACGCGCCGGGAGGATAGAGCGACAGGTCCGTTGCAATGGTCCGCCATGCCGTAACGGGAATGTTCAGGGCCCCCACCGGTCCTTTTTCGACTACTCGGAAGAATACATAACTTTCATTGTGTGACAAAAGATCATCCACTTCATGGGGATGGTCGTGAAGATAACCTTTGATGCTGTCCATGGTGATCTCATCGAGCGCCAAACGGCCCGTCTCTGCCATGTGCCGTCCCAGGCTTCGATAGGGCTGGCCGTTACTTGCCGCATAACTGACTTGGATGATCGTACCGTCTCTCAATTCAATAGCTCCGGAACCCTGTATCTGCAGGAAAAAGATGTCAATGGGATCGGTGAGCCAGGCAATTTCCAGTCCCTTTCCCGCGAGCCTTTCGTGCACGTCGATCTCTTCCCGCGTGAAATAGGGTTCGACCGATTTTTCCCCGATCCTGGCCACGATGGTCTCTCCCCTGTATTTTTCCTTGAAGCGGCCCAGATCGATTACGACGTGGTCTTCGGGAACACGATAAATAGGATACCGGTAGTCATCGGTTTCAACGAGAGCGCCTCGTAGAAGCGGTTCATAGTACCCCGTAAAGAGCAGACCTCCATCGTCACATTCGGCAGTGCTTTTGTAAATGTCAAAGGAGGCGACGATCCGCTTCGCCTTCTCCGTCGGCGACAGCGGACTACGTATAAGGGAAAGAAACGCCCACAGCGTTTCTCTCATCTCCCTCACCGTGTGGGCGTAATCACCGAATCGGATGACCCGTGTCTCCGGAAGGCGGGAATAATAATTGAGACTGCGTTCCACCGCCGATTCCAGCGATGCCCGGGGCATAATATCAACGAAAGGCGGATATTCCGACGGCGAAAGCCGGGTCAATGCCGGCATCGCGACTTCTTCTCCGGGCGGTATCGGCGGCACTGCACATCCTGTGATAATCATCAGCACCGCCATGGTGCCGATTAACAGTCTGACTTTCTTCCTTATCAAGCAGTACACCATGATAAATACCGGTTAAAACTCTATCACCATTGCCGTTTCATCACAATAATCAGGGTATTTCGGGCACTTGAAACAATCAACCCATATTTTTTCTGGAAGGGACTCTTTATCAACGACGTGAAACTGACAGGTCTCGAAGAAATAAGGACGATTCGTCAGCGTAAATACCTTGAGCAGTCCCAGTGTGATGGCTTCTGAGAGGCAGGCCTCGACCAGATCCGTGGCGATTCCCTTCCGGCGGTATCGCTCTTCGACGAGAAGGGACCGTATCTCCGCCAGGTTTTCCCAGAAGATATGCATGGCACAGTGTCCGATGACTTCGTCCGTCCCGTCCTCGGCATAGACGAAAAAATCCCTCACATTGCCGTAGAGATCGGCAAGCGACCGCGGCAGCATTTCCCCCCGGGACGCCGATTGGTTGAGCATGCGATGAATGTGTTTAACATCGCTGATTCTCGCTTTCCGCAGTATTCCCCGTTTTCGGTGTGACGCCATATGTCTCTGCTTCTTCTCACTGTCCGTTTCAGTTATCACTCCGCGCCGATTTCAGCATTTCGCCGGCATGACGCCGCGTCGCATCGGTCACCTCGACGCCGCCCAGCATGCGCGATATCTCCTCGAGCCGATCAGGTTCAGACAACAAACGAACCTCGGTTCGTGTCCGTTCACCGGCTACCCTTTTTTCCACGCAATAATGTGTTTCACCATAGCAGGCAATCTGGGGCAGATGGGTAATACAGATAACCTGGTGATGCCGCGACACGTCCTTTAATTTCTGTCCCACTACCTCTGCCGTTGCACCGCCGATTCCGCTGTCCACTTCGTCGAATATAATCGTTCCCACGCCGCCTGTTTTCGACAGCACCTTTTTCATGGCGAGCACGATCCGTGATAATTCACCGCCCGAAGCGATCCGACTGAGCGGTCTGGGCTCTTCTCCCACATTCGGAGAGAGGTAAAATTCCACATCATCCATCCCCTTCGCGGTGAGAACGGCAATGCCGTCATCCTTCCGCCGAATGGATACGCGTACATCGCACCGTGTATTTTTCATCATGAGCGCGTGTATTTCGCTCTCGATCGCCGATGCGAGCGTCGCAGCCGCCTCTTTTCTCCTGTCCGACAGGTCCCGGGCTCTTGCCTTGACGTCCTCCCTTGCTGCCTCGATCTCCTCTGAAAGCTCCACCATCTCCGTTTCACGCGTGGACAGGGAGTCCAGTTCTTCTTTCGCATCGTTCATTGTCGCGACGACCTGCTCCAGCGTCCCGCCGTACTTTCTCTTTAAACTGCGGAGCACCTCCAATCGCTGCTCGATCGCCTCCAGTCGTTCTTCATCGTAGCTCACCGTCTGTGCATAGTCCCGTAACGTGAGCGCCATTTCTTCAATGCCGATGGACAGTGACTCGCAATCACCTTTCGTCACGCCAAGGGCGGGGTCGATCGCCGAAATTTCCGCGATGAGGCCTTTCACCGTATCAAACTCTTCCAGTATCGACCCCTCGCGCTGATACAAAAGCTGATACGCCTCATTGGACCATTCCCGCAGCCGTTTCGCGTTTGTAATGATCTTTTTCTCATCGTCCAGGGCAGTATCTTCACCCGGGATCACACCGGCCCCCTCGATTTCCTTCAGTTGGAAGTCCAGGAGACCCCGGTGCCTTCTTTTTTCCTCATCCGTCTTCTTCAGTTCCTCCAGTCGCCGCGACAGGGCCAAGTATCGCCGATATGCCTTCCCATACTCTTCCCGCACGGCCATGAGGTTTCCGAATTCATCGAGTATGTCAATATGATTGTCCTTGTTGAGCAGTTCCTGGTGCTCGTGCTGGCCGCAGATATTGACGAGTGACTCGCTGATTTTCGCCAGTGTTGATAAATTGACGAGACTCCCGTTGATATACACCCGGTTTTTCCCCGAACGCGATACAATGCGTTTCATGATGAGTTCGTCACCGTCGAGGAGATGTTCTCTTGTCAAGGCCTCGCGGACACGCTCGTTATTCCCAACATCAAAGAGCGCTTCCACCGTGGCTGCTTCCTCGCTCGACCGGACGATATCGGATGATGCGCGCTCCCCCAGGAGGAGATTGACGGCCCCGATAATGATCGATTTTCCCGCCCCTGTTTCCCCCGTGATGACATCCATGCCCTCACGAAAAGAGATGGTAACATTGTCGATAATTGCGAGATTCTTGATATTCAACTCTCTGAGCATGCCCTTTTCAACCGCCCCATCCGAGTTTTGTTCGCAATATATCAAGATAGTCATGAAAGGGTGAATTGACGAGATTGACTGACCGGTCAGACTTCCTGACGCTGACGGTTTCTCCGGTGCGCAGGATTTTCAAGACCTGACCGTCCACGGTAACAGACGCCTTTTTTTCAACGCTCAGAAGAAGCACATCGATTGTGGCATCTTGAGAGATCATGATCGGCCGGTTTGTCAACGTATGAGGACAAATGGGCGTAATAATGATGGAATTCATCTCCGGGAACACGATGGGCCCGCCCGTGGAGAGTGAGTAGGCGGTCGAACCGGTGGGTGTCGCGATAATGAGCCCATCCGCTTTGTACGTCGTCAGATACTGTTTGTCCACATACGTTTCCATATAGATCATTCGCGACTGGCTGCCCCGGCTGATGACGACATCGTTCAGCGCCGTATAGTATTCCCCGGCGATGCGTGCATCGAGCATCATCCGCTCTGAAACAGTATAATCCCCGCTGATGATGCGTTCCATCGTCTCATACATTTCACTGAGACCGACAACCGTCATGAATCCAAACCCACCCAAATTAATGCCGACAATGGGAACCTCGTTTTCGGCGGCATACCGCGCAGCACCGATGAGAGTCCCGTCACCACCGAAAACAACCAGCAGATCCGAACGTTTAGCGAGTTCATATCTTTCAACGCCGGGATTGCCCGTGACATCCGCGATTTCCTGCTCAAAAAGGACACCGATGTCCCGTGCCTCGAGCCATCGGGCCAATTCGACGGCACAGTCGGCCGCGTTTTCCTTCGTGCTGTTTCCGATGATACCGATCGTCTTGACTGCAGTCACTGTATCCTTATCATCCTGATAATAATTAATATTATTAGTGATACTCAATTAACCGTTTTCAGTAAGTCAAAAATTTCTATCACAAATCACTGACACTGTCCACACGTAAGGCGGGAAGCGTTCACACTTGCATCTCTCTCCGCATGCCGTTATACCGTCACGCGGCAACATCCTTGACAGTAACCTCCAAAAGGGATAATGTGCATTCCTTTCACACAATATGCACCGATCGGGCCGCAGTCCGCGATGGACGGCCCCGGCGCCACGTGTCATCGACACCACTGTCAAAGGAAACGATATGGGCATCCTCAAAGGAACGCTTACCTTCAGCCGTTACCGCGTAAGCGGAGATATTCCCGAAAATACAAATGATTTTATCGATGAGCAGTTGAAGCGATTCGCCTTTCGGGATATAACGACGTCGGATAAGGAAAAATCAGTCGGATGGACAAGCCTCGACAACATCCTTGACACGGCATTCGAATATGCCAATTATCACCTGGGCGAGCATATTGCTTTCTCCCTGCGTATCGACAGGAAACAGATACCCGCGTCGCTGTTCAAACTGAAAGTTATGGAAGCCGAACGCCGCTACAAAACGGAACACGACCGTAACAAGCTTTACAAAACGGAACGGAGCGACATCAAAGACAGTGTACGCAGTCAACTGATCCGCATGTCACCACCCGTCCCCTCATTTTTTGATGTCTGCTGGTCTCCCCGGAATCAGTGGGTCCTCATTACTTCACATTCCGATAGGGTACTCGAGGATTTCGAGGACATCTTCAAAAGAACCTTCCAGTGTACACTTATTCCCGCCGTTCCCTGGGACCCAGCCGTTCTCGATCAGGACACGGTGCAGCGCCTTTTTACACTGAAGCACGAAGGAGTATGAACCGTGGATATTTCATCACAGACGTTCGAGTTTCTCGGCCGGGAATTCCTTACCTGGTTATGGTTCAAGAGTGAAGTGCGAAACGGCAGTGTTATGATTCCCGGTTTCGGCGATATCGAAATCGTTTTTCTCCGCCGTCTCGTTTTTGAATCAGGTGAGGGAGATTACTCGGAGACAATTGTCTGCCGGGGATTCCGCACCGACCTCAAGGAGGGCAAAACGGCTCTTCGGGAAGGGAAAAAGATCAAGGAGGCACGTATTAAACTCGGCATGGGAAGCGAGGAATGGGAATTTACCTTCAAGGCCGATCGGTTCTGTTTCCAGTCGATGGCGCTGCCGTCACATCCGGCTTTCGACGAGGAGGAAAAAGACAGAGAGGCACAACTCATCGACCGCATCGGCATGGCGGAAACGGCCGTCGGGACGATGGAACGCCTCTTCCACCTGTTTGTCAGTGAACGGCTCGAACCGACATGGCGAAGCGAAACTCTGCCCCGCATACAGATGTGGCTTGCGGATAAAACGACATAGCCGGTGTATTACAAATTATCCGCCATGACGGCATCTCGATACCGCTCAGGGATTCACGAAACCGAATAAACGAAAACACCCCCCTCTTCAGTGCGACGGACCGTCCTGTCCTCTTCGAGATACCGTATGTGAGCCAGGGCCTCGCCCGTGGCAAACCATTTCTGCGGCGCCGGGAATGCCTCCCATGATGCACAGTCGATATCCCACGCCATTTCCGCCGCCACCTGGGCGGCTGTTTTCGGTCCCCCCTTCAGAATGGCGACAACCTCTTCCAGTCTCTGACGATGGTGGCATTCAAGTTCTCTGATCCGCGCGTGGTGATCGGTAAACAGGCGGCGGTGCCCGGGCAGAGCAATGCGGACATTGAGTGTGTCGATCTTTCGAAGACTCTCAAAATAATGGGCGAGCGGGTTTTCCCCGTCCAACCAGCAGGTAACGTTGGGGGTAATATCCATGAGAATATGGTCGCCCGTCATGAGAATCTCTTTCGCCGGTTCGTAGAGACAGATGTGACCCATGGTATGTCCCGGCGTTTCGATGCACCGGAAACGGTACCCGCTGTACTCAAGAGTGTCTCCATCACCAACGGAAACGATACGATCGAGCCAGCCCGTATCGTATCGGTAACCGGGTGTTTTATCACGCATGAACATGATATCGGCATCGGAGAGGCCGCTCGACCGGGCGAATCGTACCAATCCGGCCCAGAATCGCCGATCCCGTGGGAACGTCGCATCGACGCGGCTGAAATAGATACGTGATTCCGGAGTAGCCACCCGATGGACGAGCCCGGCGTGGTCAGGATGCATGTGCGTGATGAGAAAATCGCTCTTTGTGAGATCGACGCCGAGTGTGGATATGCCCTCCATAAAATACCCATAGCAGCTGTCCAGATTAAAGGCCGTATCCACCACAAGATTTCTTTCACCGGTGATAATATACGAATTGATCGACTGGAGGGGATTGTTGGGAAGGGGTAGTTCAACTCGAAACAGGTGCGGTTCAATTTTCTCGATGATTGGGGTCTGATTTTTCATGATATCTCTTTGACACCACCCCTTCGCATGAATAGGTTATGTGCAACTCACCCGGCATGTAAAAGCACTATGAACATCAACCAGATAAAAGGCCCTATGGCCAATACATACGTCATAAACAGCGAGGGGCTTCTCCTCGTCGTCGATGTTCCCCGAGGTGGTATCCGCTATGTCATATCGTACATGACCGAGATCCTCTCTCTGGATCCCGGCAACATCGTTCTCGTTACCTGCACGCATGACGATCCAGACCACAGCGGCGGTGTCCTGTCCCTCGCCGGCCTCACCGGTGCCGCCGCCGCATTTCCCGACGGTGCGCATAATATCTTCCGAAAGCTCCGGCACAACCCCCTGGGTCTTATTTTTCGACCCCTGACCATCGTACAGGAATTACTGCGTCCCCGGTGGTGGAAAATGTACGTGAATCCTTTCCGGCAAAAAAAATACGAACGCAGGCAAAAAAAATATGGAGGACGCCACCTGGCGCGGAAAGCACGCAAAGTTGCGCCGGACTATCTCCTGCGGCACAACGATCCCCTACCCGGGTTCCCCGACTGGTTTGTCATCCATACCCCGGGTCACTCCTGGGACAGTTGTTGCTTCTTTCATCCGAAAACGCGCACGATCATCACCGGCGACACTGTTCTCGGCAGCATGAGAAAGGGAGCGCTTATCCTTCCCTCCATCTATTCGAATCCCTGGCACCGCTCAGATACCATAACACTTCTCAAAGAGCTCGGTCCCGAACACATTTATCCCGGTCACGGGAGTTCCTTTCACGGGTCCCATCTTCTCGATCATTTCCGATGACCCGTCACTCATCATTTACGTCTATCCGTTTTGCGGGAGATCGCCGGCGACATTACCCGGCTGCGGCACCCTGGAAGGAATCGTTTTCCGGTATATCATCAATGCTCCAAGACATATTATATCCGTCCTGCACCCCGTCAGTTTCACGATTACCCGCCATTCCCTTGGCAATACCGATCTCCGTAACGATGCCCAGGTGATCTGAAACGGCATCCTGAAAGACACGATAGGACGAAAACTGGAGATGCGGCGAAATGAGGATCCAGTCCAGTCGACGTCCCAGCCTCGGGAAACTCATCATGTCATCCGCCTCCGGCCTGTACGCGTCCAGTTTAAGTTTTTCGGCAAGCATCCTCAATGACGGGTCCCGTGAATTCCATTCACAATTGAAGTCTCCCATCATGATAATCGGGTTTTTCGAACGTTCCATTACCGAAACGATATGTTCAACCTGGCATTTTCGGATGGACCGTCGCGAAAAATCGAGGTGCACTGACACCACGTCCACATTGAGACGCGACGTGCCTGGCCATGCGACCGTACAGGCAACAAAACCCTTCGGCGGTGTGGTCAGTTTCGTGGGGAAACGCACCGACACGGGGTCTGCGATATCAAGCGATGACAGAAGGGCCGTCCCATAGGACAGACGAATACCGCGGGCATGCTCTCCCCGTATGGCGAAGGCATACCGCGACCTCTGTGCCAGGTATTCAACATGACAGAAATTGCCGCTCCAGGCGGACGGTCCGTCCGCTTCCTGAAGGGCAATAACGTGCGGGGTTTCGCGATTAAACACCGACGCGATATCATCGAGATTCGATATGATGGACGACGTTCTTTGAAAAATCTGATGGCGGCCGTTTTTACGCCCGTGGGCCGTATTAAGCGTCATCACCTTGATCGTGGTGTCGTCCGCACCGTCTTCGGCTGCGACATCGGGATGTTTCGGGAAACTTTTAATGATGGGCATATGCCGTGTCTTTTTCTCACGACCCGGCTGAATGAAAAACCTCATTTTTCGACGCCAGTAGGACATATAGTTCCATCGATGTACCGCCTTTTTCGTGTCAAGCGCCACATCACTTACGATTGATTCTCTCTATACACGCACCGATATGTCGGCACGAATACATTCTCTCTCGCACCGCCGATTATCCGGCGTCACTCCGTTCCATCGAGCCCCTATGACACATTGTCGGATAATGTGCAACCTTATTTCTCCTTCTGCGCTGATCACGGACTCTTATGCCAGGTGTTCGCCCTTTTCAAAAAATTCCCGGAATCCTTCTCTGTCCTGTGCCGCTTCCCTGATTCGCCGGACACCCTCCTCGAGGAGTTCCATTTTTGTTGCCGTGGAAATGCGGAGAAAGTGTTTCCCCTGACTGCCGATCATGCCGAAGGACTTCCGGTCCAGCGTGGCCACACCGTACCGGTACAGCAAAAACATCTGAAAGAGTGTCGAGGGACTCGTTTTCCCCCTCATGTCACCGGACAGCGCGTCATAGGCGTCAAGAATGCCGATATTCCGACACACACCGGCTACATTGGGAAAGACGTAAAACGCCCCCTCCGGTTTGACGCAGTTAATCCCGTCAATGGCATTGAGACCGTCCACGACGAGGTTCCGGCGTTTTTCAAATTCACGAGCCATATTATTAACGATGGAAATATTTTCAGGCCCTTCCAGTGCCTGGCGACCTGCTTCCTGAATAAACGGCGGCGTACAGGAATAAATATTGATATTGAGCTGTCTGAAGATGGTCGCCTCCTCAACCGTCGGCAAGACGGCATAGCCGAGACGCCACCCCGTCATGGCAAACATCTTCGAATGGCCGCTCACCAGGACCGTCCTTTCCTCCATCCCCGGCTCCGATACAATGCTCCGGTGCTGCCGGCCGTCGAAGAGGATCGTTTCGTACACCTCGTCTGAAAAAATGCGGATGTTGGTATCGGCCTTTTTCCGGATCACCTCCGCGATACCGGCAAGATCGGCCTCCGTAAGTACGCCGCCCGTTGGATTCGACGGCGAATTAATGAAAATCATCTTTGTCTTTTCCGTCATGAGTTTCTCGATATCCGAGGCATCAAACCGGAAATACTTTTCTTCGTCGAGATGAAGCGGCACGGGCACGGCCCCGATGAAGGTAATCCATGACTCGTAGATCGGGAAACCGGGACTGGGATAGATCACTTCGTCTCCCGGATTGACGTAGGTCATCATGGAATAGGAGATCGGTGGTTTCGCGCCGGATGTGACCACCACTCTCTCCGGTCCCACCTCAATACCCCTTGTCTTTTCAATCTTCCGTGCTATGGCTTCTCTGAAGGACAGAATGCCCTGCGGGTCGGTGTAATGACTGTTTCCCCGTCGTATTTCTTCAATAGCTCGTTCGTTTATGTTCTCCGCGCTGTTGAAATCAGGTTCTCCCAGGTTGAAACGGATGACATCCATACCCTGTGCCTCGCACCGGCGAATATCATCACCGATCTTGAAGGCGTTCTCCGTGCCCAGTGCTTGTATTCTCTCAGCGAAGCGATTCACGATCGTTCCTCCTTTCGCGGTTGAACGTCATCACGACGGCACTGTTTCCGACAGGGATCAGTGATGCTGCATCACTCCTCAGTTACACCCATGGCGGAACATCACCTGTGCACGCCGTTATCCTACTACCTTTTCATCACTTCTTCAAACGATTCCGGCTTCATCCACCTCAAAAAGTATTGACACGCCGATAACCGGACGTTACGTTACAGAACAAGTGAGACAGTATAATTTTTCGACACGCGCTGTCAGAAATACAAACGCAGGAATCTGCGGTATGATACTCGCTTCAGAACGGATTATGGCCTATGATTCATAATCTTGCCGACATCGAGCCGTCGTGGGACGTTATCGTTATCGGCGGCGGCATCACCGGTGCGGGTATTTTTCGCGAGTCGGTTACGGCGGGTTTGAAGACTGTTCTTCTGGAACAAAAAGACTTCTCCTGGGGGACATCGAGCCGCTCGTCTAAACTGGTCCACGGCGGTTTGCGCTATCTCCGTGACGGTCATTTTCTCCTGACCAAGGCATCCGTCGAGGAAAGAGAGCGCCTCCTCCAGGAGGCGGCCGGCCTCGTGGAACCCCTTCCCTTCCTGCTTCCCGTGTATCGGGGACAGAGCCCCGGCAAACACCTTCTGGGCGCGGGCCTGACCATTTACGATCTCATCGCCTTAAAAAAACAGCATTGCTATTGGGAACGCGATGATTTCATTCAGTTGATTCCTGCTCTCCGGCGTAACAACCTGACCGGCGGTTACAGCTTTTCCGACGCCTCCGTCGACGATGCCCGACTCGTCATGCGATTGATTACCGAAAGCGTGTCTGACGGCGGTACGGCACTGAATTACGCGACCGTTACGTCTCTGAGAAAAAATACCCGCGGCAATACGGTCGGTGTCACCACCCGTGATACGGAAACGGGATCGACACGCGACCTGACGGCATCGGTCGTCATGAACGCCACCGGTGCGTGGGCGGAGACGTTACACCCTTCCCCCGATGCAAAGAAGCATATACGACCCCTGAGGGGGAGTCACCTCGTTCTGCCGTCATGGCTCCTCCCCGTCGATCGGGCCGTCATGCTGATCCATCCCGTTGACGAACGGGCGGTTTTCGTCATACCGTGGGAAGGTGTCGTCATTGTCGGAACGACGGATATCGACCATACCGCCGATCTTTCGCTCGAACCGGTGATCACAGATAAGGAAATCGTTTATCTTCTTGCGGTGCTTCATACATTTTTTCCGTCATACAACATCTCCGCCGATGACTGCATTGCAACGTTCGCCGGCGTCCGTCCCGTTTTGAGCAGCGGCAACCGCGAACCGTCGCATGAATCACGTGACCATGTCGTCTGGGCGGATCGCGGTCTCATTACAGTGACCGGCGGCAAATTGACCACGTTCCGACTCATCGCCCGTGACGCCATGGAGGCGGCACTCCCCTTTCTTCCAATATCCCGTCTGCCTGATACCGATACCGGCGATCTTTTTCATGCGGTGTCCGCGACTGAAACGTGCCCCGATGTACTGACACATGATGCCTGGCTCCGTCTCGTCGGTCGCTACGGGGCCGGTGCCCGAGAGCTTGTTTCGAACGCCGCCGTCGAAGACCTGACGGTCATTCCCGGCACACGGACCCTCTGGGCGGAGATACCCTTCACCGCCACTCGCGAAGGCGTCCGCCACCTTTCCGATATCCTGCTCCGCCGCGTCAGAATCGGCCTTATCACTCCCGAAGGCGGCCGGATTTTCATAAAACGAATCCGGGCGCTGCTGAAACCCGTCCTTCCCTGGGACACAGCGCGCTGGGATGAAGAACTCGAGGCCTACTCCCGGCTTCTGTCTGAGGCCTACGGCATACCGGGCAAGGGTATCACCCTGCCGCCCCGTGGTGTTTACTATCGTCTTACATCGTTTATCTCATCGATTAAAAATGGGTTTTTCAGGGGTACCGGAACATGATTAACTCGCCCGATCTTGTTCTCTCCATCGACAACGGAACACAGAGCCTCAAGGCACTGCTTTTCAGCGCCGCCGACGGCAGCCTTGTGGCAGCCCAAACCATTCCCTTTACCCCTGCCTACATATCCCCTCAACCGGGATGGGCTGAACAGGACCCCGCAACCTACTGGGACGCGCTCTGCCGGGCCTGCCACGGCCTGTGGCAAAGCGGCACGGTTGACAGACGCCGTATCGCCGGTGTCGCCATCACTACGCAGCGGGGCACCGTCATTCCGGTGGACAGAAACGGCGCACCGCTCCGGCCGGCCATCCTGTGGCTGGATCAGCGCAAGACATACGGGTTGCGTCCCATCACGGGACTATGGAACCTCCTGTTTCGTATTCTCAACCTCAGTGAAACCATCGCCTACTTTCAGGCTGAGGCCGAGGCAAACTGGATTCGCACCTATCAGCCCGAGATCTGGAAGAAGACGCACAAGTATCTCTTTCTCTCCGGGTATCTCTCCTATCGTCTGACCGGTGAATACGTCGATTCCGTCGGGTGTCAGGTGGGATACATCCAATTCGATTTCCGCCGTCTCCAATGGGCCCGGCGACGCAACTGGAAATGGCAGGTACTTCCCATGGATCCCGCCCGCCTCTGCACGCTCGTCCCGCCGACACAGCCACTGGGCGAAATCACCGCATCCGCATCCCGGGAGACGGGCATTCCCGCCGGTCTCCCCCTCATCGCTGCCGCCGCCGACAAGGCCTGCGAGGTCATCGGATCCGGCAGTCTCGACCCGGCGACGGGCTGCCTCAGCTACGGCACCACGGCGACGATCAACGTAACATCGAAAAAATACATTGAGGCGATTCCCCTGCTACCGCCCTACCCGTCAGCCGTTCCCGGATATCATACACTGGAGGTACAGATTTACCGCGGCTTCTGGATGGTCAACTGGTTTACGGAGGAATTCTGCCATTGGGAGAAAGTGGAGGCTGAATCAAACGGGATCGCCGTCGAGGACATCCTGGACAGATTGATCGATGACGTCCCCGCAGGATCGATGGGTCTCGTCCTGCAGCCCTACTGGACGCCGGGCATTAAACTTCCCGGACCGGAAGCCAAGGGCGCCGTCATCGGCTTCGGCGATGTCCACGGGCGGGGACACTTTTACCGCGCCATCCTCGAAGGAATCGCCTATGCCCTCCGCGAAGGGAAGGAACGTATCGAGAATCGGACTAAATCGCCGGTGACGAATCTTCGCGTTTCCGGCGGCGGTTCGCAAAGCCGCAACGCAATGCAGATGACGGCGGACATCTTCGGTCTCCCCACGGCACGGCCCCACGTGTACGAAACCTCGGGACTGGGAGCCGCGATTGACGCCGCTGTCGGGCTGGGTCTGCACGAGAATTTCAACACCGCGGTTATGGCAATGACGCATACGGGCGATGTGTTCGAGCCGAACCTGAAAAATCATGAACTCTACAATGCGCTCTATCTGGATGTGTATAAGAAAATGTATCCGCGCTTGAAGCCGCTCTACCGGCGCATTCGCGATATCACCGGTTATCCCCGGTAGGAGGCCGTATCTCAGGGATAGGATGCCTTTACGGTGGTGGTAATCCCACCCCGCACATTGAATCGCCCGACGATTTCCACCCGCCGGGGCGAAACCGTGGCGATGAAGTCGTCGAGGATGGCGTTCACCGCCTCCTCGTGGAAGATGCCCCGGTCGCGGTAGCCGTGCAGGTAAAGCTTGAGTGACTTCAATTCCACGATGAATTGATCCGGTACGTAGGTTATCGTTATTTCGGCAAAGTCCGGCTGGGATGTCATGGGACAAAGACAGGTGAACTCCGGCGCCTGAATGACGATCTCGTAATGACGGTCGGGATACTTATTAGGCAGTTTTTCCATAATACCGTACCAGCATATAGCAGAAAGGCGTATCGAGCACCGCAATGATCACCTTGACGAGATACTGGCTCGCGATCATCATACCGATCGTGGCAAGAGGATAGACTCCGCCGAAGGCGAGGCCGATGAACAGGACGGAATCGATGAGCTGCGAACCCATCGTGGAGAAGCAGTTCCGCATCCAGAGGTGTTTACCCCCCGTCAGTCTCCGCCACCAGTGAAATGCCCACACATCATGATTCTGTGAGATAAGATAGGCCACCATGGATGCGAAAACAATCCTCGGCGTCGTCCCGAGAATGATATTATATGATTCCTGGTGTTTCCAGAACGGGGCGGGAGGAAGCACTTTGCCGACAAAGAGGATAAAGACCATGATGAGGGACATAAAAAAGCCCATCATCACCAACCGATGAGCCCCGGCTTTGCCCTCCACTTCAGATACCACATCCGTGAAGAGAAAGGTCACCGGGTAGAGAACGATCGCCGCCGGCACGATGAGCCCGGCAATCATCACAATTTTTCCCGCGATAATATTCGCCAGCAAAAGTGACGTGATAAACAGATATTTCATGATCTGAATTTTCATATTCCGCCCTGTGATTCTATGTATTAGACATCGTGAAGACCGGGCTTGTATCATCAAATGCACGTCGTGTCAATTCCTCTCCGCAGGTAAAGAACGCCGTAATCCCGTCGTCATCCACTCGTGTTTTTTCTACCTTTCTGCTTTTTCTGTTTGAGAAGATCGCCCAGTGTTCCCATGGACCGCGAGCCCGTCTCCACATAGCCCCGATATTCGCCGGCGTCGGCTTCCGCTTTCTCATCGGCGTACTCCACCGGGACGAGACCGATGCGGCGCTTTTCCGCGTCCACGCTTTCGATTTCCACGTCGATCTTCTGTCCCGTCTCGTATACATCCTTCGGATGGTTGATCTTTCTCCCGGTCCCAATCTTGGAAATGTGTATAAGTCCGTCGACGCCGTCATCGAGGGTGACAAAGGCACCGAACTTCGCGAGACGCACGATCTCCCCCGTATGGCGCGACCCGTTGATATAGTGTTCTTTCACACACTCCCAGGGGTCGGGAAGCGTGTCCTTGATGCTGAGTGTAAGACGATTCTTCTCCCAGTCGATTTCCTTGACAACCACCGTCACTCTCTGTCCGACGGACAGGACATCATCGCTCTTATCGATGCGTTTCCATCCGATTTCCGACAGGGGAACCAAACCCTGGATGCCGCCGATATCGACGAAGGCTCCGAAATCAGGCAGTGAAACCACCGTGCCGTCAACGGTCATTCCTTCTCTCAGGGTTTTCTTCAACTCTTCCTGTTTTTGTTCCCGCTCCTCTTCACGGATCATCCGGTTGGAGATGATGATGTTTTTCCCCTCTTCTCCATACTCGACGATTTTGAACTGCTGTCGGGTCCCAACGATGTCCTCGGGCGCCCCCTCCCCCGGCATGCCCATCTGCGAGAAGGGACAAAAGGCACGGTGTTTTCCCGCGATACGCACCTCATAACCGCCTTTTATCTCTTTTTCGACATAGCCCTCGACGGGAATACCGCCCTGCCAGGCATCTTCAAGATAGAATCGACCCGCTTCACCGTCAATGCATGTGGTAAAGCGGTATTCACCACCGCGAGCTTCGATGAAATAGGCCGTCATTGAATCGCCTTCCTGAATGGTTATATCGCCGGCATCGTCGACAAACTCCTCGCGGGCGAGGACACCTTCACTCTTCCCGCCCATGTCGATAAAAATCCATTCAGGCGTTACGCCGACCACCGTCGCCGTTACTTTCTCACCCTTCTTAAACCGGCGTCTCGCGGTATCGCTGCCTTTCAGGAGTTCCTCGAAAGACTGATCGCCGATGTCATTCCTTTTCCCCTTGTCACTGTGGTCCATTGACGTTTTATACCTTCCTTCTTCTCTGATTTAAAAAGGAGTATACTGACCTTGCGCGCTTTGCCTGTCAAGACCATTTTACCACCGTGATCGTGACCACCGGCGGCAATCGGTATTTCCGCTGGAGACGGAAACAACAAAGGGGCCCTGATGCATTCCACCTTTACTCGCGACCACCTCCGTGGCGTTCGTAGAGATCGTCCGGCGGCGGCGATATGACCATACCCCGTTGCCCCCGATTCGCAACCATCGTATGAATTCCCATGATCGAATACCAATCGCCGACGTATTGACCATGTCTGTCGAATATTTCGAATCCCTGGAGTTGCTGTTCGACCGATGCGACGCGCTGCTGCATGGCCTGTATGACTTTTTTAAACTCTCCCCCGGCAAATGTTTTTTTCTTCCAAAGTTCTGATTCCAGGTTAAAATCGCGGCCGATTCCCATCAGTGCCGTCGGGCACTCGTCGGACCCGCTCGTATAATAGGTCAACAGTTCGTTACAGCGATACTGTTGAAAATCCCTATCGGCACGCGCGCTCGCCCTCAGTGTGCCGTACTTCCCCCGTATCCGCCGCCCGAAAAGCACGATAAATACGAGGACAATCACCCCGGCAATGATAAAAATGTAGTGTTTTTCCATAATCACGCCCCCTTTTCCGTCAGTCACATTGAACTGAACAGAGGCCCTATGTCTTATACAGCGCGTCGATGCGCCCTAAATATTTCTCGATAACCACACGCCGCTTGAGTTTCAGTGTCTGCGTCAGCATCCCGTTTTCCCGGGTAAAAGGCTCTTCGACAATGAGCATTTTCCGGGGAATTTCATACGATGCATACCGTTCTCGCAGGTGATCAACGATCTCGTCGTAAATCATCGCCTGGACAGCATCGTTTTCATACATGGCGGACCTTTCCGTCGGTAAATCGTTTTCAACGGCGTATCGCCGCACCGCCTCCTCATCGGGAACGACGAGAACTATATTAAAGGGCCGTCCCTCTCCATAAATCATGGCGGATTCCACAGAGGAAACACAGTTGATATCCTCTTCAAGATTGCCGGGAAAGACGTATTTGCCGTTCTCAAGTTTGTACTGTTCTTTGATGCGTCCCGTTATGCTGAGGAAGCCGTCTCTGTCGATGACGCCGCAATCGCCCGTTCGAAAACCACCGTCGTCTGTCATGACCCTGCGCGTTTCTTCCGGTTTGTTGTGATATCCCTGCATGACATTCGGACCGTAGACGATTATCTCTCCACTTTCGTCATCCGATGCCGTAACCGAGGTATCGATTACCAGACTGACGCCGTCGATTGTTTTCCCCACCGTTCCCAGGCGATAGTCGAAGGATGCATTCATCGTCACGGCGGGGGACGTTTCCGTCAGCCCGTAACAGTCATAGAGAGGAATACCGATATCAAAGAAAAAGCGGGCGATGTCCGGATTCATCGTTGCGCTGGCCGTCATGGCACCGAGAAGCCGTCCCCCCAGCTGATCTCGTATCTTTCGAAAAACGATACGATCACAGAGGGCGAATATGGTTTCCGCCGCAATAGCGGATTCGCCGCGCGAGGCATGCAGGCGCTTCTTTTCCGCCGCTTTCAAACCAGCGGTAAAGACCAGCCTTGCCACGCCTCCGCGCGCGGTGACGGTTCGCCACACATCGTTATAGATTTTATTGAAGACACGGGGGACAGCAATAAGCCACGTTGGTCGCACCTTTCGAATGTCCTCCGCGAAGGTATCGACACTCCCGACAAATCCGATGCTGCCTCCGAGATAGATTATGGTATAGAGTTCCGCCGTCTGCCCGTATGAATGTGCCCATGGCAGGATCGACAGGCTGATACCGCCCTCGGCGGCGATCTCTGGATACATCTTTCGTCCCGCGTGAGAATTACTGGTCAGGTTCCCATGGGACAGGAGAACGCCCTTTGGATGACCTGTCGTTCCCGACGTATAGATGAGTACGGCGATTTCGCTCTCATCGGGATGGAGAGAGGGAACGGGACTCTTTTCACCAGCCGATTCCAAAGCCGCCATTGAATCGCCACCGTCACCGTCTATAACGACCACGCTTTTCAGTGTCGGTATGTCGCCGGCAATGTCCTCAACCCTCTTTCTGACCGCATTGCTGGCGACAAAAAGGACGGAGAGACCGCTGTCGGCAATAATGTAGCGCCATGTTTCAGAACGTTCCGACTCGTACATGGGCACGAACAACGCCCCCAGCCCGAAAGCGGCAAAGGCCGCCACAGCCCATTCCGTTCGATTCCCGGCGATAATGCCGACGGCATCGTTTCGTCCCACGCCGGACTGCGCGAGTCCGGCCCGGACACGGTCGATCCGGGCTCCCACATCACCGTATGTCACCCACTCATAGTCTCCCTGTCTATTTTTCGTTCCAAAGAGGGGCTTGTTTTGAAACAGTCTGATACTGCGCTCAACAAGAGCGACAAGGTTTGACGGTTCTTCTTCGCGGTGCATTGCTCCATCTCCTTTCGTGTTTCATGTTCACGTGGAGTGTACCCTTTTCCCTGTACCGGTCTCCTTCTTTCCTCCGCCGGCTGATGTGACTTATGATAAACGCCTATGATGCGTTTGATATTATACCGATAGTATGAAATAATTCTCAACAAATCCTTTTACGGGACCGATAGAGAAAGTATGAGGCCACTGTGATGATGACCCCGGGAAAGATCCCGGAAATTCCTCTGAAAGGTTCGAGCAGATGAAAATCAATCCTGCCGGAAACCCCGATGTCACCCCGCGGAAAAACACCGTCAGAAAGAATAATGGCGATTTCACATCAATTCTCCAAAAAGAGACTGCCCGTATTGATAGCACGGCCACATCGAAAACGACTGCCGCTCCTCTGCAGCCTTTCGTGCCGATAGTACCATGCGTGGATAAGCAACAGACCTTCCACATTGTTGACAGCTACGTCAGCCTCCTCGAAAAATACGAGCGAGCCCTTGCCGACGATACGGTGTCCCTCAAAGACATGGCGCCGGTGGTGCAGAAACTCGCCGACGAAACGGAACGGATGAAACCGTTTCTCGACTCCCTCGCACCGGATGACTGCCTGCGTCTTATCTTGAACCGGGCGCTCGTTACCGCCACGGTGGAAACGATTAAATTCAATCGCGGCGATTACATCGCCTGATCTCCCCGCCTCCCTGGGAAAGCATCAGGACAATCCTTTTTTCGCCGCTTTTCCGTTACCTTTCGATGCGTTTTCACAGCGTCTCCATCACGATTTGCTTTTTGAAACCCCACAGAGACAGTTCGTCAGAAAAGTATCCAGTCCCCCCCGGTACGCCTCCCCGGAGACATAAAAACCGTCGTTATGAGAACCCTGCATAGTGAGAAACCATTTCGGCTCCCGCGCCGCCCCATAGAGCTCCTGCCCGTGTCTGTAGGGAATGATGTCATCGTCCTTGCTGTGCGCGACGAGCACCGGGCAGGATACTTTATCGATAAAACGAATCGTGGGATAGTGAAACCACGAGAGCATTCTCACGGGAAAAAACCGATAGAGTTCCGCACCGAGATCGGGAATCGACGTGAAGGACGATTCGATAATGAGCGCGCAGGGAGACGTCTCTGCGGCAAGATACGCGGCAACGGCCCCGCCCAGAGACCGTCCGAAAATGACAACGGTGTCTCCGGCAATACCCTCCTCATCGGTGACGTAGTGCCAGGCCGCCTCCGCGTCGCAATATGTTCCCTTTTCGGTTGTTTTTCCCGTGCTTTTCCCGTATCCCCTGTAATCGTAGATAAAAACATTCATACCGAGATCGTGAAATATTCTGATGGAGTCGATGCGATGCGAGATGTTTCCCGCATTGCCGTGGCAGAACAGGATGGTGCCCCGGGCATCGTCGGCAGGAATGTACCATCCGTCGAGACGGCATCCGTCTTTCGTGTTAAAGGTAACGGGATCGTAGGACAGTCCTTCCCGTTCGGGTGTGGTCACATGATGGGCATCGGGAAAATAGATGAGGTGCGCCTGAAAGAACGCCATCAGCCCCATAAGCCCACCATAGACAAGGGCAAATACGGCGACGGTCGAAAGCAGAACTGACCAGATATTCGCCCCCTTCATTGAGACGGGCCTTCGCCGGAAAATGCCGGCGAGCACCTCTTCAGGAACGTATAATAGTGATACATTTTCGCACAGGCTTTCACCGCCTGCTCCGGTGACCGGTAAAAGACGGTGCTGTGTCGACACCCGGCGACGCGGTAAACGGTTTTGTCTTTTTCATCAGTCAGCAGGCTGACACCGTACACGGGTTTGTCGTATTCCCCCATCAAGTGCGCGATCCTCTCCGCGTATGTTTCTTCGAACTGTGTCATATAGGCGCGCGCCTCCCGGAGAAAAGTCCGTGAATAGTCGGGATCGGCCTTCTCAATGGCGCCGGCAAGGCGATCGACGAAGATCCGTCGGCCCATGATGCCCAGGTTGATGACGGCGTCGCATCCGTCCCAGGCGAGGAGGTTCTCAATGATCGTCAGGGGAATCACGGTATCGTATTCGCCGACGATGTCCACGGGGTTCACCCTGCTCCAGTATGACGGCAGCAGTTCATCGAAAGACGCAACCACATCCTGTGCCAGATCGGGCACATCCAGACCATACCGCGCGCAGAGGTCCGCCGTGACGACACCCCACCCCCCCCCGAGGGTCATTATGGCGATACGATTACCCCGCGGCAGGGGCAGTGACGCAAAGGCGGCCGTCAGGTCGAGGAGGTCCATGGATTTGTCCACCGTCACGATGCCTGCCTGTCGACAGACGGCGTTGAATACTTTTGTGTTCGAGGCCATTGCGCCCGTATGGCTTGCCGCCGCCCGGTTTCCCGCATCGCTTTGGCCTCCCTTCAAGAGAACAATCGGCTTTTTACAACTCAGACGGCGCGCGCTTTCAAAGAATCGCCTCCCGTTCTTCACACTCTCCACATAGAGCATTACCGTTTCCGTCACGTCGTCGTCTTCAAGCTCCTCGAGATAGTCCTCGATAGTGATCATCGATTCATTCCCCGAACCGCAGAAGCTCCGAATGCCGATCGCCTGCTGTTCCGCGAAGGCAAGAAGTTGAACACCCATGTTTCCCGATTGCGAGACAACCGCCGTGCCTCCCGGTCGGGGCCATACGGGTGATCCGGTACAGTACAAGCTGATGTGCGGATTACAGATACCCATCGTGTTGGGGCCGAGAATGACAATGCCCGCCTGGCGCGCCGCATCAATCAGCTCTTTCTCCCGGGATTTCCCCTCCGCACCCGCCTCTCCGAACCCCGACGTGATCATCAAGACGTACCGAACGCCTTTCTCTTTCAACTGCGGTATGATGGCAAAGACCGCCTGGGCGGGTATAGTAACGACGGCCACATCAACGGGCGCGGGAATATCAACAACGCTTGTATAAACCTCCCGCCCGGCGATTTTCCCGCCCTTGGGATTGACGAGGAAGACATGACCGGCGAAACCTCCCGCTATGGTATTCGACAGCACCATGTGTCCCCACTTACCCATCTGTGCGGAAGCGCCGATAAAGGCAATCGACTGCGGGTGGAAAAAGGCGTGAATATGGCGCGGTGCCACCGGTTCCGGCGGTACTGTCTCCGGCATCTCGCTTTTGATGATCAGCGAATCAACGGCCGTTATCGTGCCGTCTGCATCCGCGATGAGTGGATTAATGTCGATTTCCGATATGGCGGGATTGTCCATGGCAAGGGACGATATCCCCCGGAGTATGCGGGCAACCGCCTGACGATCGATGGCCTTTTCTCCGCGGAATTCATCGAGGAGAGACCGGCTGTTCAGCTGCGTCATCATATCATCGATATCGCGCTCATCGAGCGGCGCCAATCGCATGGATATGTCGGCAAATACCTCCGTGGTGATCCCGCCGATACCGAACATGACCACGGGACCGAAAAGGGTGTCCCGAAAAAGTCCCGCCATGAACTCACGGGAACCGGCAATGTGAGGCTGGATCATGATTCCCTCAAGCTCGTGGGCCGCACTGTCCGTAATCACGGTGACGGCACGCTTCACCGCCTCGCCGTCGAAACAGTTCCTGTGAACAAGGCGTCTTTCCGTTTTGTGAAGGAGTGTCTTTCCCATCCCCTTGACGACGACGGGATATCCCATTTCTTCCGCCGCTTTCAACGCATCTGCGACAGTATGAACCACGCGCTGACGAACAACCGGTACACCATAAGACGTCAGCAACTCCTGTGCGTCCCCGTCATCGAGGACACCGTCCATGGCAGAAGAAATCGATTTTTGAATTGAGCTGATAGACACCGTCGCCTCCTTCCATACATGCATACAGTCTCGTATGCCGTCTTTCTCCCGTGTGTGCAACGACGTCCGTCACACACTCCCTCACGGACAATCAGAAAAATTCACCGGGGACCAGTCACCGCCGGATCTCACAATCATTCATAAATGACGGTCGCCTTCTTTCAGCGAGCCATATCCTGTCTTTCATCGCAAACACGGGCGATGTGCTTGATCATCTGACCGTAAATGCCTTCAAGGATATCACGGGGAAGAAAATAATCGGGATACAGTGCCAGAACGCTGTTGACGAGCCGGGTCACGGCCCTTTCAACAGACCCTTCGCGCCGATAGACACGTTCCATCACTTTTCTGAACGATGCCGCGGCGGTGATGGACTTATCGACAAAGTCTCGCGCCTCCGTACCCGTGACATATCCGTAGTGATCGGCACAGAAATAGTCCACATCGCACCGTTGAAGTTTTTTTAAACTCTCCTGGAATAATGTGAAATTTGAATTTCCCGACGGAATGATGGAATCGCGGTAGGGAATGCCCCCCGCATCCGAGGGAAAGAGGGCTTTCATTTCCGGTTCATAGAGCGATACGGAACAAGAGGAATGGCCGGGCGTTTCAATAACCGAGAGTGTATGGTCGCCCACCGTAATGCACGATCCCTCTTTTACGGACGCACCGGTAATATCATCATGCCATTCCCAGTCATCGGTATCGAGATCGGAAGTCATACCCCACCGCTGGAGGATGTCGCAATTAAATGCATTGATCGTGTCGACGGCACGGGGCGTTTTCAGGATATTCCATCCTCTCTCCGACGCATAGACGGTGATCTGCGGATTCCGACGCACGAAATAGGGTATGATCCCCACGTGGTCGAAATGGGCGTGCAATATGATGGCTTTCCGGATCTTGCCTTCCGCAATCCCGAATGCCGACATCTGCTTTACGACATCGGGAATGATGGCCGCCATGCCGCCGCTGATAATGGCGGCCTCTCCGTCACTTTCGAGCACATAGACACCCGACTCAGGTCTTCCCAGGTACCAGAGTCCCCGTGTCACACAGCCCGCATTCTGCGTTCTCATAAAATCGTCTCCCGGTGTTTTTACCGCACATCATCGAAAAAGATTGATTTCAAAACCTTCCGCTGATTATGTACCCTATTGTCGCGAAAACTGCAATCGTCAGTCCGTCCTGAAACGGGCACCTTCCACGTCACACCCATGACGGTGTCGATTGTCCGGCTATGATCGTCATTGCCGGTTGTCTTCACCGCGTACCCGTGGTATAGGAAACCGCACATGGTATGTTGTACTCAAACGCTTAATCACGGACACGAAAACACCTACCCTTGTGGTTGTCATAATGAAGAACGGTCGTATTCGCAAATCTGTTGTCGTTACCCTCGTCATTCTCGCCGTGGGTCTTTCGTTCATCCTGTCGTTTCTTTCCTCCCGATCTTCCGAAACTGAGGCACGGGATATACCGTCGCGGCCTGTTGCACCGCCTTCAGAACCTGAATTCGTCGAGGATAAACGTCCCCTTACCGTCGACCGGGGCGATACACTGACTACTCTTCTCTGCCATCAGGGCATCGCATATAACGATGCGCGCGCCGCAATCGCTGCTCTTGCGGACCTCTATAATCCCCGCACATTGAAGCCGGGGCAGGAGGTAGCTCTTCTCTATCGTCACAAGCATTTCACTGTATCACCGCGTACATTCCGGGGTTTCGAGTTGTTCACTTCAGCACATGAAAGTATCCGCGTCGAGAAGCAGGATAATGACCGTTTCTCAGCGCATTCAATGGCACGCAACCTCATACATGACCCCCGATACCGCTGCGGAACCATCACCACCTCTCTCTATATGGCGGCGATGAACGCCCACACACCACCGTCCGTCCTCTCCCAGATGATTCATCTGTTCTCTTTCGATATCGATTTTCAGCGCGACATCCATACCGGCGACGGCTTCACCGTTTATTACGAGCAGTTCGCCGATGAGAGAGGACTCTTTGTCTCTCACGGACCGGTGCTCTTCGCTTCCCTCACCGTCGGCGATCGGTGTATCCGCGCCTATCGACACACGACACCGGACGGCGTGACGGATTACTACAACGAGGAGGGTGAAACGGTGCGGAAAAAACTCATCCGGACACCCATCGACGGCGCCCGACTCACATCCGGATACGGCATGCGCCGCCATCCCATTCTCGGCTACAGCCGGATGCATCGCGGACTTGATTTCGCGGCGCCACGGGGCACACCCATATCCGCCGCCGGCGACGGCACCATCACCGAAATGGGCTGGAAGGGTGATTACGGCAACTATATCCATATCCGTCACGCTAATGGATATGCGACGGCCTACGGACACTTGAAGTGTTTTCAACGCGGTCTTGGCCGCGGTTCACGTGTGTCCCAAGGTGACACCATCGGGTATGTCGGTTCGACGGGACTTTCGACGGGTCCTCACCTGCATTATGAAGTCCACTACGAGGGACGAAAGATCAATCCGTCCAGGCTTTCGTTTCCCCCGGAAAGGAAACTCGCCGGTGCGGACCGTCAATCATTTCTCCTTTACCGTGCGACAATCGATGCGGAACGGGAACGAATCGCCCGTAAGATACAATCTTCTTCCACACTGAGGGCGATAAATGTCGTCCCCGTACGCGGCGGTAAATCATCGTCTTCCGGGGATACCGTCCGCTAATTATTTCCCGTGTTGACGACGGCATACCGCAAAATTTTGGAAAAGTGACGATCGGGTAATGCCAACGCAGGTTCACAAACAGCTGCCTCTGCACCAAGGGCGAGTTTTTACGCTTTACCGGGAAACGGTGACGCTGGAAAACGGCGTCACCACGGACCTTGATATCATCCGCCACCCCGGCGCATCCGCCATTGTCCCCTTGATCGACAACCATACGGTGATCCTTCTCCGTCAATACCGCCACGCCGTCGGCCGTGAGATATGGGAAATACCCGCCGGAACCCTCGAAGACGGGGAAACGCCTCTTGAATGCGCGCACCGTGAACTGCCGGAAGAAACAGGATATTGTGCCCGGCACTTTCATGAAATCGGTACGCTGGTGCCCGTCCCGGGGTATTCAGACGAACGCGTTCATCTCTTCATCGCCATCGACCTGACCCCGGCGGAACAGTCACTGGACGCGGACGAAATCATTCACGTCCACCCCCGCTCTCTCTCCGACGCGCTGTCCATGATCCGCCGCGGTGACATCATCGACGCGAAGACCATCTCCGCACTTTTTTTGACCCGCGACTGGATTGCCGGACGTTTAAAATGATGATGGTATGTCCTTTTACCCGATCGTGCCTTTTTTCTTCGAGTCTTCGGCAAGTTGCCGCCGTGCCTCTCTGAGGCGCGAAAATGCCGTATAATGGGTGACAACGGCCAGTATGAAAAGGACCACGGTCACACAACCATCGGGAATGGGCAAATAGGGATCGAGAAAACGATTCAAGAGCGCGCCCACTGCGATGAGGCCGAACCGTTCCGGTCGCTGCATCATACCCGTTATACGGACATCGCCCAGTGACTCCGCCCGGGCCTTCACATAACTCACCAGGAGAGACCCCACTAGGGCCGCGATCACCACGTATATAATCCATCCGTCCCGGAAATAAACGATAAAACCGCACAGGATGACGGCATCTCCGTACCGGTCGAGGGTTGAATCGAGGAGTGCCCCGAATAATGTTTCCCGCCCCTGCAATCGTGCGATGGTACCGTCCATCGTATCCAGTATGCCGGCGATAACAAGAATGATGCCCCCTCCCAAGAACATCCCCGCGGCGAACAGCACTCCGGCAATCACCGATATGACGAGCGACAACACCGTGACCGCATTGGGAGATAGTGCGCGCCTGGCAAGTGGCCTCATGAGCACTTCAAGAAGGCGGTAATACCGCCCGATGATCCACTGCCGTCTGTCTCTCCACCGTCTGGACATATTATTTTTCTCCACCCTCCGAGTGTATATGACTCAAACACCGTCGAAAACCTCGACACAGGGGGAACGCGCCTCTTTCACCATGGATACGGGATCGTTAACGGCATGCTTTCACTGTCCGCTCCGGGGCCTTCTCTGTACGGGTCGCCCTCTCAAAAGGACATAGGTCGCGCCGGCACCGCCGTCGCAGGGACGCGCACTGGTATAGGCAATGACCTGCCGTTTCCACTCACTCCGATTGAGCCATTCGGCAACCTTATTTTTCAGCACCGGATAGATAGGGGACGATTTCCCGCGGCCGTGTATCACGAGAACGCCCTTTTTACCCTCCCTGATGGCCCGTTTCAGGAAATCATCAAAAACGATTTCCGCCTCATTGACGGTCAACCCATGGAGGTCGACGGAATCCTGTATGGCAAAATCACCCCGGTGAAGACGCCGCGTCATGACACGAGGCACATCTCTGCCCACTCCTTCTATGTATTCAGGTGTCTGCGACACGATAAATCCCCGTCCCTCTTCGACGAGCGCCTGCAGTGCCGCCCGACCTTCTTCCCTGTCACCTGTATTCTTACACGGAAGACGGCGCGATCCCACCTGATCAGCAACCATTTTTTCACGGGTCACCGGCCGCACACCTGCCATGGCTTCGGCGAAAACGGCATCGTCATCGCAATCAGTCATGAGTTCATCACCGGACCCGTTCATCGTTTCTTCATCACAATCATGCCTGACAATCAGTGACTGCTCATCACAGCGTTCTTTGAGGGCACGAAACGGTCTATGAGTCAATCTCGATGTCATTTTTTCTCCCCAAATACCAGCGGATTGGACTGATAACGTCTCGTACGGATCACGGCGGTCCCTGTCAATTTTTTTACCAGACTTTCACATTCGATACCACTATTTCCGATGTGAAGTTTTCCTCATCCCGCAATACGACAAAATTCTTTGCACATCACCGCGAATCACATTATACTTGATCGTGAAAACGAATCACATTACGTGAGATGTACGATGTTGCAAGCGGTCGTTAAGGAAAACATCCCATAGAGGCTGCTTAGAAGGTACATAATATGCGAAAAACGATCATCTTCCGGTATTGTATCGCGATTATGCCCGTTGCCGTTCTCCTCTTGTTTGGCTGCATGCATACCGATACGGTCAGTCGTGCGGCGCGTGAGGCCTTTGAGACGTATGCCGTCGACCCCGCATTTCATTACTACTATGCGGGCTCCGATACGCACCCCGTCGCGGTGATCCGCATTGATGCTGATTATCAACTCCAGACACGACTCTGGCGTCGTGTCACCCCGACGAAAGAACAATTGAAATCGCTCGTTTCGGGGTTGCAGTTCGCCGCCGCGGAGTATAGCGTCCCCACGGGCGGGCGCGATATTATTCTCGACAGCGGACGGGATATCGGCGATTGGTACTCCGCCCTCGAGGCCCGCCCCGTAGTTGAGCGGATTGACGAAAAGACCGTCACGATATATACGCCGCCGTTCAGCTCCTTCGAAGAATTGCGCCCCATCAGGCCGCACTTTTTCGATGAAGACAGATAACAATTTTCATCTTATTGAAAGGACTTGACCAAGAACCATGAAAGAAAAGGATACTGACGACCCCCTCACTGAACGGGGGAAACCGGACATTGACATCCGTGAAATGGAAATCGAGGATGTAGCAACCGTTTTTCACTTGGGAGAAGAGCTGTTTAAAGCGAAGGAGGTGCCGAACCTCTACCGCACATGGGATGAATACGAAGTCATCCAGTTTTTCCAGACCGATCCTGAGTTGTGTCTCGTCGCCGAGGTGGGAGAGGACATCGTCGGATTCATCCTCGGAACCACGGTAACGAAACGGCATTCCGCATGGAAATACGGCCTCATGGTATGGCTCGGCGTCGATGACGCATATCAGCGTTTCGGCATCGCCACGCGTCTTTTCCGTGAATTTAAGGGTATCATGCTTGAAAAGGGTGTTCGCATCCTCCTGGTGGACACGGAGGCCGACAACGACGAAGCGCTTCACTTTTTCAAAAGAGCGGGCTTCGGCAACCCGGAAGAACACCTCTATCTGACGTTGAATCTCGATGCCGAATTAAGAAAATACAAAAGCAAAAACGGTAATGGAAAAAAGGGAAACAACAACCGGTAAGCATCACAAAGTTATCTCTCGCCAGCGAATGACCGCGCTCCTGTCGTCGCTTATCGATATTTACAGCCCCTCCGGAAAGGAAGAGGACATCCTCCAGTTTCTCAGTGCTTATCTGGAAAAACACCGCATTCCCTTTAACCGTCAGCACCTTGATGATAGCCGGTACAATATTGTCGCGGCACCGGCTGATACCGATATCCTGTGCGCCTTTATCGGTCACATTGACACTATCCCCGCCTATGACTTTGATCATTACGGATATGAACGGGACGGTGACACCGTGATGGGCCTGGGGAGTGCCGACATGAAGGGCGGCTGCGCCGCGCTCATCGAGGCTTATTGTGCGATCTATGGGGAATCGGCTACGCCGCCGCCCGTGGCACTGGTCATAGTCGTGGGAGAGGAAGAAAATGGAGACGGCGCCGAGGCACTCGTCAAAGACTACCATTTCCCCTGGGCGCTGATCGCTGAACCGACACACCTGGTACCCTGTCTCAGTCATTATGGGTACCTGGAGATCCAGATACTGTCCGAAGGGAAAAGGAAGCATGCATCCCTTTCCAAAAGCGGGCAGAACCCCATCGACGCCATCCTCCGCCTGCTTCTCGCATTCTCATCATATATCGAAACGTCCCGTCCCACGCTGGTCTATAATATCCGCGATCTCTACAGTCCCCAGGCGGGCTACGTTGTGCCTGAATGGTGCGAAGCATGGGTCGACATGCATATACCGCCCGACGGGCCGATCGGTGAGATCACGTACGAACTCGAGGAAATGATCGAGCACCACCGGACACTCTACCCGGACCTTGAAATATCGCTCCGCCTGTCGACCATCCAAAACGGTTACGACATTCCCGACAAAGGACCGATGATCGAGACGCTTCACCGTGTCTTCACGGACCATGACCGTCCCTGGTCGCCTCAACCCTTCCGCAGTCACTCCGACGCCAACACGCTCTGGGAATCGGGGATCAAACCGATCATTCTCGGCCCGGGACATCTGGAACAGGCTCACGCCACGGAGGAATATGTATCTTTCGCGGACATTATGCGCGCCGCCGAAATCTACTACGATTTCATGGCGCATCTTTCAACAGACTGATCACCCCCGGTCCGCCGTGTCTCAACACCGATTCGTCACCGTTCCGGCAATGCACAACCACCCGTGACGACCGGGGAGTTCCCTACGCCTCAATGACAATAGTGAAATTATAATAACAGGTTTTGCTGAAATGTAATTCGCCTCTCAGCGTTTCTACGCACGACAGTGACACCGCAATCGTTTGCGCGTGCACAATCATTTTTTTGCCGACCGCCGGTCACAATAACAATTCATTTATTTTAAATAGTTACGAGCCTTTTTAAAAAATTCACCTTGACAGAATCTTGTTAATCGCTATATTTAGCAAAAGGTGCAATGTTGTATTTTTTTGGTGTACATATTGCAGGGTATATGTCGAAAGTTTTTGAGACATTATGTTCCACGGGAGGAGTTTGTACCGTGAAAAGAATTATCTTCATCCTTACCATCATTTTCCTCTGTGGCACCAGTGCCCAGGCGACGATGTATACTGGTACATTGAGTGGCGGGACACTGACGACAAGTCCAGCGTGGGAGAGTGCATCACTGTCATGGATCGTCTCCCAAGATGATTCAGAACTGTGGCATTACCAATACACATTCTCATCCTTTGCGCCTGCCATCAGCCACTCGATCTTTGAAGTCTCCTCCAATTTTACCGGTGACAATATCAAGGCGGGAACGGGGGCATCGGGCGGCAATTATTTTCTCGGCACGTACGCTACGAGTCCCAGCAATCCCGGCATTCCCGGCAGTATCTATGGTATCAAGTTTGAAGACTTCGCGGACGGTAGTGGGAGTTTTACCATTGTCAGCGACCGCATTCCCATGTGGGGAGACTTCTACGGAAAAGGCGGTAAGGATAATTACGCTTACAACCTAGGCTTCGGTTCGAACACCTCCGCTGCCATCAGCAGCGGCAATGCCGGCGGGTGGGCGCTTGTTCCCGACACCAATACGGGACCTCCCGTACCGGAACCGTCGACGATGCTTCTTCTGGGACTCGGCGTCATGGGTGTCGCCGCGGCGGGTCGCAAGAAACGGGCACACCGGGGATAACATCACACAATCACTGATCTGTTAAAGGCAGGGATATTTTCCCTGCCTTTTTTGTTCCTTTTTCATCGTTCAACTACGGCAGTCATCCCCGTGATGATGTGTCCGGCAGCGCATCTCCATTGTGCACCGGAACATCTCCATATGCCCGTCAAGCCACCGTTCCGTCGGTCCCCCGTCTTCAATGCGTGAATAAATAACGAAAATAATGTAAACTGTCATTATTGAATGACAGGAATATCCATACCATCAGTAACGGTGAGGAAACACCGCACATGACACAGGTCTATGATGTTATCGTCATCGGTTCCGGTCCCGCCGGGCTTTTTGCCGCTCTCACGCTGGAGCACCTTGGTGTGGACACGATTGCCGTCGTCGATCGGACTCGCTATACCGCGGGCGGGCTCCTCAATGACGGCAAGCTGAATTTGGATTCCCGCATCGGTTTCGATCTTGACGATCTAGCGCTGGACCATGAATCAATTGATCGACTTATCAACAGGGTCAAATGCGTTTTTACGGCATTCGACGCATGCCGTCAGGTGACATTCCCCTCTGATCAACGCGTTACCAGCTGGCAACATATAGCCCGTGAGCGAGATGTGGAATTCATCGCGCCCGAGCAGTGGCACTGGGGTACGGACAACGGGAAGAAAGTCGTCGATTATCTGAGAAACCTGCTCGTCAAGACAACCTTCTACCTGGAAACGGAAGTGACCGGCATTGAACCTGATGATCAATCCCTTACAATCTCATGCACCGGACCACGGGGCGAGAAACGCCTGACGGGTCATACTCTGCTCTGCGCCCCGGGACGGCAGGGTGCGTACTGGTTCAGGCGTGTCGCAAACGAAATCGGTATCGACAATTCATTCGGACCGATCGATGTCGGCATCCGCATCGAGTTGAACCGCCGCTTCTTCGATCCGGTGACCGACGTCGTCTATGATCCGAAGTTCATCATCAAGACGAAACGCCACCGTGACCGCGTTCGCACATTCTGCACCAATCCCGGGGGTCGCGTCCGCTTTGAACACTACGGAGACTTTAAACTCATAAACGGGGACGCCCTTGCCGGGCGCAAAACGGAGAACACGAATTTTGCCCTCCTGAACACGGTCCGCCTCACACAGCCTTTTTCCGATTCGACACTCTTCGGTCACATGATCGCCAAGCAGTTTCATCTTCTGGGTGGCGGCACTCCCATCGTTCAACGCGTCGGTGATTTTCGGGAAGGCAGCCGAAGCCGTACTGAAACATTCAACAGCACCACCCGCCATTTTAATCTCTGTACACCCACCTGCGCCGCCGTTCCCGGTGATATCAGTCTCGGTATCCCCGCTCGCATTATCGACAACTTGTGGGAATCACTGAAGACACTGGATAAGATTGTGCCCGGTATCCTGCACCCGTCGACACTGATGTACGCACCGGAAATCAAGTTCTTCGACACGCACTTTCACACGGACAAGCACCTGGAGACAAACATCCCCCGCATTTTCGTGGCGGGAGACGGGGTAGGCAAGAGCCGCGGCATCGTCGGCTCGGCGGTGACGGGCATCATCGCTGCGGAGGGCATTGCACGGAAATACGGTTCTCACGAAAAGAATCGACGGTGAAAAAGCATCACCTGCCGCATACACGGTATTTGATAATTGAGAAATTTGTATTGAGAAATTTCTGTTGACAGGAACACTTTTCTTCCCCAATATGAGCAATATATTGTTTGTATACAGGGTTGAAGTGCGCCCGGGGTCGTCGGAGCGATTCACCTGTTATAAGAACATATCTTCTCTAATAGGTTTTTCATTCTCACTCTGCTGCAAGTTCTCCTACTGCGGAGCAGATATCTCCTTTTTCAGCGGCATCTAAATACACCACGATCTTGACGGGTTCTTTGTTTTAGGAGGATTTTCAACAGGTCCTTTAAAACCATACCACAATGGGAGGTGTACAATGCCGGACAGCGTCTACAAAATTATAGAAATTGTAGGAACGAGCCCCACCTCATGGGAAGAAGCGGCAAAGAACGCGGTGGAAACGGCCAGCAAAACCCTGAAAGATCTCAGAATCGGTGAGATCAGCATGCTTGACATGACCATAGAAAACGGTAAGGTCAAAAACTACCGGACACGGGTGAAGGCATCCTTCCGTCTGGAAAGCTGACAGCAAAAACCCGCGATGAAGTGAACGGTGAGCACATTCTCCGCTGCTCGCGATCGGGTGTGTCAGCGATTATAAATGATTTTTTCTTAACAATCGCAGATTTCCTGCACCCTGTCGCGGTGTGCTTCAATCACTGGAGCATACAGCTTCCCCGCGAAATACGGTCCCATAAAACTCCCAAGGCCGAGGGCTCCCGATTAACCGGGAGCCTTTCTATGTGAAGAGACGATGTGATCAAAGAACTCCTGTATGATTTTTCGCATTGGCGTTATCCCGGAACGAAAACTTTTTCTGCGAACAATCCGGTAAGCGAAACAAAAAAAGGCTGACGACAATCGCCAGCCCCGTATTTTTCTTGGTAGCGGGGAGAGGATTCGAACCTCTGACCTTTGGGTTATGAGCCCAACGAGCTACCTGACTGCTCCACCCCGCGTCAATTGTGAAAGAGAGTAGTTATATAAATTTAGTCCATTTGTCAAGGAATTAATATGGTTTTCTCGATCAAGCGTAATTTGCATCATCTCAAGCATTATTTCTGTTTTCTTTAGATGACATTTATAATCCGCGCTATGATGCGATATGAACATATCGATGGTTATAGATTGAAAAGATACATGATCGGATGTAAAATCTAAAATAATCTTATACACACTATGCCGATTGAATGCTTTCTTCAAAGCATGCTCGGAGCGGATGCAGCGAACTCAGCGCAATTTCATGTTACTCACGGTTACGGAGAATAATAAACAGGTGAGGTGTATCATGAAAGTTTTCTCAACAGTGATTGCATTTGTTATCGTCCTGACGATACCGGCCACCCTTGCGTGTGCCTACGGCAACGGCGGCGGTGAGGTGGAAATGGATAATTCCTTTGGTGGCAGTACGGTGAGCTGGTCCGAAAATCCCAACGGTCTCGATTCACCGGGTTTGTCCACCTCGCAGGGTCGACCCGAGAGCAGTACCGGCGAAGATTCACAATCGGTCGCGACGGTTGATGATGTCCTGCAGGATTTTTTAGACCATATTGAGACAGAATATGAAGAAACAACAAAAGAGATACCGATATGCATTTCCGACGCGGCACAAAGGAACCTCGATAACACACCATCAGGTGGTAAGGCCGCACCTGTGTCCGGCCCAGGTGTCTCATCAACCAGCGTTGAAACGAAGGATACTACCACGAGGATGATTGAACTCACTTCTTCTATGCAAAAGACATCTCAAAATATACAATTAATGAGGGACATACTAATGCAACTTCACGACGCAAAAATGGCTGCGATACGAAATATTAAAATGTAAATTCAGGACCCCGTTTACAATAGGGCAGAACATGTACAAAAAATAATTTTCTTTTTTGCGTTAACCGTGTCAACAACAAATAGTCATTCAATTTCTGCACTTTTTTCTTGTCAACTAATTACTTCATTTCGAAAGGCGGCATTACACTAAAAATTTCTACAGCATCTCTTTAACGCAATCTAAGCACTCCTCTCAGGCGTTAATCCCTGACATATCCATTGTTTGAAATGTCGGCTTACTGCTGTTATTATGCTGTATAGTTGATAAAAAGCTCATCCTTATTCTGTTCTCTCTCAATTATATTGACAAACCGTGTCCCATCACCTCGGTACGTCTCGTAATATTCGCTGTCACAGAAATAATCATTGCATGAGGTACCCTATGAAAGTCATCGTAATTATTATTGCAATGGTGGTCCCCATCATGATGTCCGCGACTTTTGCTTGCACGTACGGCAACGGAGGCGGTGAAGCAGAGATAGCCAATTCTTTCGGCATGGGGAAGGTGGGCTGGTCAACCGGCCCCGTCGGCCTGACTGTTGCGGGCTCGCCCATATGGCACGGGCGACCCACGATCATTGAGAAAGGCCCGGCTCTACGGGAAAGAGCGGTATGGGAACACGAGCAGGAACTCCTGGACGGTTTTAAGAGCAACAAGTACACGAAAGAGAACGTCAAGACCACTCTCGAGTGGGCGAAAAAAGTGGGCTTTCATATCTCCGACGATGCCCAGAAGACACTCGACGCGCTGTCACCAAAAAAAGATTTTTCGCTTGATAATGTTTCGCCGGCAAACGGTACCCCGTCTCCCCAAAACCTGATTGGCAACCCTACGATGCTCGCTCTTTTAGTGTCCTCCGAACAAAAAATCAGTTCAAAGGAGGCTTTCGTTTTAATCTTGATGCTTTTTACTGTACAGACTATCGCTGACGACGATGTTTGATTATCGTGTGAATATTCAACCATGTTCTTCATTATGGCTCAGTATGTAGCAATAATTCTGTAAACGTCGATTTTCCGTTGAATCCCCTTCAACGGCAGCGGCGCAATCATCTCCGCCTTCGTAACTTTCTTTACTTTATCATAGGTATCGCCGCAGACGAGTATCTCGCCCGGTCGTGCCGCCTTCTCAAGCCGGGCGGCGAGGTTCACTGCGGGCCCGAAGGCCGTGTATTCCTTTTTCAGGTGAGAGCCGAAAATCCCCGCCATCACTTCTCCCGTCGCGATACCGATACCGATATCGATTCTGGTGACCTGCTTTCCCGACTTATTGTTGTCCTCTTCAATTGCCTTCCGCATCGCCAAGGCACACAGAACGGCGCGTTCCGCACCGTCATCGAAGGAAAGAGGCGCGCCGAATATTCCCATGACACCGTCACCGATGTGCTTGTCCAGCGTCCCGTTATGCGCGCAGATAATACCGTCAAGGGGTGTAAAATAACGGGTATTCAACAGCGACGATATCTCCTCGGGCGTTGTCGTTTCCGTATAAGAGGTAAACCCCCGGATATCACAGAAAAGGATACTGACGCGTCGCCGCTGGGGGATGGTGCACTCTATATTATCCAGAATAGCGCGGAAAACCTGTTCCGATACAAACTGCTTGAGGCGCTTTCTGAGATTGTATTCCTTGATTCTGCTCCGCAGTTCGATATTGGAAAACGGTTTCGTCAGGAAACCGTCGATCCCGGAGTTGACCGATTCGATGGCGGTTTCCATGGTCGCGTAGCCGGTCAACATGATGCGCGTTATCTCCGGATTGATTCTCTCGATTCCGGCGAGGGTCTCGAGACCGTCGATGCCGGGCATTTTATAATCGGAGATGACCGTCTCGATCTCCTCACTTTTCTCCCGGGCAATATCCAGCGCTTCCGCGCCGTTTGCCGCCAGATAAATGGGGAACCATTCCCTCTTCAATGCCTTTTGCAGCGACCTTCTGACACCTTCTTCGTCGTCGACGATCAACAGTCCTATCATGATTGCCTCCTCGTTCGCGGCAGCACGACCGTAACGGTTGTTCCCTGCCCGTCATTACTGCAGACGGTTATGCATCCCGCATGCCGCGTTATAATCTCATGAACGATGTAGAGTCCCAGTCCGGTGCCCTCACCCGGGTCCTTCGTCGTATAAAAGGGTTTAAAAATATGTGGTCTCGCCTCACGAGGAATGCCGCACCCGGTGTCGCGACACTCAACAACAATGCGGTCATCATTCTCCCGGTATGTTGTTGCGAGGGAGACGATGATCCGTCCGTCAACTTTTGATTGAAGGGCGTTTTTGATAATATTGATGAAGACCTGACCCAGGGCGGCGAAATTTCCTTCCAGCATCGGAACATCCTCGTCATATTCTCGCTTTATGACAATATCACGTCTCTTGTAGTCATTGTAAAGAACCCGCAGGGCGTCGTCGATGACCTCACTGATATCGACGGGCTCCTCGTACGTCACCGTTTGTCGCGACAGGCCCAGAAGGCTCGTGACGATGCCCGTTGCCCTGCCGAGTTCCGTCAATGAGAAGGACAGGTCGTCAATTGTTTCATCGCATGGTTCTCTCTCTTCTTTCAGGGCTTCAATGCTTGACTCAATCAGGCTGGACGCGCTTGCCAGGGGATTGTTCAATTCATGGGCCACACCGGCGACGAGTTGTCCGATCGTGGCTAGGCTTTCCGACCGGACAAGCTGTTCCTGTGTCCGCTCTTTCTCGTAAAGGACTCTTCTCAACTCGGCCGTGCGCTTCTCCACCCGACGTTCGAGATCAGTGTTGAGACGGACGATCGTCTCGTAGCGTCTGGCGTTTTCGAGGGCGATGGCCGTCTGGTTTGCCACGATCATGAGAAGTTCGCGGTCTTCATGGCTGAAGACTCCGCCTCGTTTTTTTTCGCCCAAGGCAATCATGCCGTCGATCCGGTCCTTTCCGATAATCGGCACGAGAAGTGCGGCCTCCATCATCGAGAATACGTTTATCAGGTCTTTATTATCGCCTCTTCTATCACAGGCGTCGCGGTTAACGGACCGTCTCGTGATATTAAAATAGTCTCCTGCATCCCGTATCGCGGACATCACGTCTTCTGATGTCGCATTTCCCATGGCCCTACCGGCGGTGATCACCCCACCACCGACAGTATCAGCAACAATGATTGATACGGTCCGCACACCGAGAGCCGCTTCAATGGTTGCCACGATATATTCCACAATGTCGGCCCGCTTAAAAAACGTGGTCAATGTTGCACTGAATTCTCTCAAGGTTCTGTGATAGGCATATCGTCCCCTGAAGAACATCATTTGAACGACGTCATCTACCTTCCCGTATAACGGTTTGAAAATGAAAACGACAATAACGGCGAGTACCAGCGGGAGCCCGTAGGGATGATCATCCTGGTAATCGATGAAAAAGACATTGAACAGGTACACCACCGCCACATAAAAAGCGGTGAGGAAAGTCGTCAGCACGAAATAGACGGTGCTTTTCCGGATCATATCCTTCGCATCAAAGAGGTCATATTTCAGTACCCCGAAAGCCAGTATAACGGCGGGAATAAAACTGAAATTACCGAGGGGGTACACGGAGTAACCCACCACCGGGAGAATATTCATGGCAATCAGTATCGTCGCCCCACCCATGCCGATGAGGACGAAAATGATCCTGTTCCGTTGTTCATTGCTCTGCGCCCTTTTTATACCGAGCATCATGACAGTGAGACAGTAACAAATAATGACCGCCGCAGTCGCGGCAAAGAGATAGAAACCGGGGCCACCCCGGGCAATCCTTCCGAAAGAGTAGTGATTCATGCCGGCGATGAATACATCCCGGTGAGAGAGGAACGCAAAAACAACGCCAAAAGCGGCTGCTGCCGCTCCGACGATGCGGCGGTTTCTGAGATCGAGAAAGGCATGAACAAAAAAGATATACAGGGGCAGACTGAAGGGGAAAAGGGTATAGAAATACCGATCAATGGTAAGGGCGAGAGAATCGTCAGGCACTGCTGATACAAGGGCGACATCACCATTGACCAGAGCACCAAAAAGGCAGATCAACGCAAAAAGACGGACAGTCTTGCTGTACGGATCAGAAACGAGAGAAATACAAAACAGGAAAAGGAAGCACCCCGCTCCGGCAACTGGTAGAACAAGATAGAAGGCTGGATTGTTGGGAAACAGTTCCACAGCACATCTCCCCTTCATTTCTTGATCGCGGATTGTCAGTACCTGCCGCATGCACGATAGTAGTGCGACCAGGTCGTGCTCCCGTTACACCCCCGTTTTGCGTAGTGCTTGGTACGGATGGAATATATCTATCAGAAGACAAAAACCGCGGCCGCCAGGACCGTGGTGTAGCCCCCGTTTTTCACGATGGCCGACTGCGTCACATTCATCGTTTTGACGATCTTGCCGCTGATTTTGAATATTTCTTCCTTTTCATCCCAACTCTCGTCGATATCGAAATCGATTCCCAGAGTTGATGCAAGCATTGAAGCGGCCAGGTCTTCCGCATAATCGCCCGCCTGGAGCTGAGTCTGACCGAAAGCATGGTGCTCACTGATGTATCCGTAGGTGGTCTTGTCGGTGGGAATCGCGCATCCCACGGATGCTGCCAGAAGCCGTCGCGGCTCATTGCTGTGACAGCGACTCATCACGCAGTATGTAATGGCACCCGGTCTCATTTCTTTCAGTCCCTCTTTCCGGGAGATGAGACGGCACCCCGGGGGGAAAATACTCGATACCAGTACAAGATTACATTTTTCTATACCCGCACTACGCAGCGCCAGCTCAAATGAATGAAGGTGTTCTCTGTGTGAACCGACACCTTTCGTAAAAAACATCTTCTTGGGAACGAAATCTCTCACTTTTCTACCTCTCTATATCCATTATCGTGCAATTCGCAATATCCCATCATACGGTAAACCAGTTTCGCCGCGGTGAAGTCGGGTGCGACGATCCCCGGCAGGGGACACAGCTCGACAATATCGAATCCACGGATCCGCGCCGTCCGGGCGATTGCTTTCGTCACTTTCCGCACATCATCCCAGGTCAACCCACCCGGCTCCGGTGTCCCCGTCGCCGGCATCACCGCCGGATCGAAAACATCAAGATCAATCGAAACATACACATCCGATGACAACGACGCGCAGATATTTCCTATGCACTCGCTATCGGTTTTCATCTCATCGGCCGACACGACGTATACACCCTGCTCGCGGATGAAACAATCCTCTTCATAACTCATGCTGCGGATGCCGATTTCAATGACGGGACACATTTCACTGACCCGGCGCGCCACCGAGGCATGTCCGTATCGGGTCCCCTGGTAACTGTCTCTCATATCGGCGTGGGCGTCAAGATGAACGACGGTGAGATCCGGATACCACGCGTGAACGGCGGCGATCGCCCCGATCGAGATACTGTGTTCACCTCCCAATGTAACGGGAATCTTGTCGTCAGCACAGATATCCGCCACCACCTTTTCGACTTTCCCGATCATCGTTTCCGGTCCGGATGCCGCGACCTCGAGAGGTGACATGGTGTGAATGCCCGCTCGGAACGTTTCGGTACACAGTTCCTCGTCAAAAAGTTCCATATTGCACGAGGCTTCCAGAATCGCCTGCGGTCCCTTCCGTGAGCCAGCCTGGTAGGTCGATGTGAGATCATAGGGAACAGGAATGACAACGAAACGGGCTGTTTCGTAATCCGTAGATTTATCATCGATACCACCGAAATGCATTGTCAATCCTCACTAGTCAAGACGGCGTCGATTAGCACGTTCACCATTCTCTGTCCAGATATTTTTTTTCACTTTCTCATCAAAATAATGCAGTTTCATCAATCCGTTATCGCAGGTTACATAGGAATAATGCTGCAGCCAGTCACCGAGTACGCAAAATGTCTTCATTTTTCCGTTTACGAGCCATTTTTCCATCACGGCCATGTGTCCATGACCGAGGATAACGACATCGTCACCGTCACGAAACCGTTTACCGGCAAACCCGCGCATGATGCCGGGCAGATGATCGGGCGGTTTCGCCAGGTGATTTTTGCTCATGCGGGAACTGAACCGGGCAATCCGCCAGAGAAGCGGCGGATAGAGCATCTTTTGAAGTGAAAACAGCGCCGGACTTCTCAAAAGACGCCGGAGACGGAGATACGACCTGTTTGTATAATCCACCGTATCGCCGTGCGAGACATAAACCGATCGACCATCGAGATCGTATCGGGCCTCATCCGTCACGACCTCGATTCCCCGTGGTTTGAAAAAGTCGCCGAGGAAAAAATCATGGTTCCCCTCAAAGAGAGTCACCGCGACTCCCGCCTCCTTCAACGCCGTCAACCGTTCGATTATAGGGCGGAACGGCGGATACAGATGACGCGGCGTACAGAACCAGAAGTCGAAAAAATCACCGACGATAAAGAGATGATCGAGATCCTCACCGAGAATTTCGAAAAACCGCAGGATTTTCCGATATCCTTCCTGCTTCTCGTGCGCCAGGTGGACATCAGAGAGAAACACCGCCTTCATTCGCTCTTTCCGGTCCTTTCTACAGCACCGCCTGGGCCCCGGAGAAACCGGCGTGTCGGCAACCGGTCGGAGTAAGCAGCGCCCTATGAATCGACGTCGATTCAGACAGAACTCTTCTCGTATAAACGACACGGATCAGGAGTTCATACACGAAGCTTTCTCACGACCTCTGCGGCATTGGCAATCATCCTGTCAATCTCCAAGTCCGTCATGCCCGCTCCACGTGCAATCCGGAGCGCCTGCTCGGGACTGACGAGGTCGGACGGGGCGTGAGCGTCATTGTTGATCAATAACTGTGCACCGGATTCCCGCGCCATCATCGCCACATGACCGTTCGTCAAGCTGTGCCCTTTTCGCGTCGATATCTCGAGGAATATGGATCGTTCGGCAGCCAGTCGCGCCTCCTCGATGGTGATCAGTCCCGGATGGGCGAGGATGTCGATGGGAGACAACAATGACGCCCGATTTGTTCCGGGCGTGACGGGTTCGACGATCGTTTCGCCGTGGACAACGATAATCCGCGCGCCCAGCGACCGCGCTTCCGTTACGATGTCATGAATGAGCCCCGGGGGCACGTGCGTCACTTCTACACCGGGAATAAGGGTTATTGAGCCGACACGTGACAAATGTTGACACACGGACACGATACGGGGAACGACGAAGTCCAGGTTCGAGTGGTCCACATGATCCGTAAAGGCAATGGCTTCATATCCCAAGACTTCCGCCCGTCTCGCCATTTCGGCGGGAACCAGTTCGCCATCACTGAAAATGGTATGCGTGTGGAGATCTATCATGACAACAATTCCCCCGTCTTTATAGTGACATAGATGTAACAGATATATGATATGAGGTCAATGACTGAGAGCAGTCCTCGAAGGCTGTATACCGATCACTCTATACCCGGGGTTTTCCGATGGCAGGCGGTGGACGTTCGGCTCCTTTACTCCGTCATCCTTCCTGTTTCAAAAGGAACTCATGTATGCTATAAGCGTCGCATGAATCAATAACATGATCCTCCGTACCGTAATGATGGGAAAAACGCTGACTCGATACATAATAAGAGAAATATCTCTCCCCTTCGTCTTTACGCTCCTGGTGTTGACCTTCGTCCTGCTCATGGGACGGATCCTTCAGTTGATGGACCTCATGGTCAACAAAGGCGTGTCAGTCATCGATATTCTGTGGCTCATCATCTACCTGATACCCACATTTCTCGTCATCACCATTCCCGTTTCCCTGCTCATCGCCATCCTCATCGGTCTGGGCAGGCTCTCCCGTGACAACGAGATCACCGTTCTCAAGTCGGCGGGAGTCGGTCTCTACCAATTTATTCCCCCACTGGCAATCATAAGCGTACTCGCAACCGTTATCACGGCCCTCATGGCCTTCACCTTCGTACCGCTGGGATATGCCGCGTCACAAAAACTTCTTTATGAAATTGCCAAAAAGGGTGCCGGCATCGGCATCAAGGAGAAGGTGTTTAACGACTTTAACGGGCTTATTCTCTACGCGGAAAACATCCCCGTCAGCGGCAGATCGCTGGAAAAAATATTTATCGTCGACAAGCGCTTCACCGAGGAACAGACGACGATCATCGCGGAACGGGGATATCTCATATCCAATTCCTCATCCGCCGTTCTCACGGTGCAATTACAAAACGGAAGCGCCCACAGCGTTGAAAGGGATTTGACGACCTACAAGAAAATGGATTTCGACACGTACTCTATCAATATCGACGTGACTCCGTCACGCGCCCACGCCGACAGGAAGAAATCGGCAATAGAAATGACCTTTGGCGAACTGCGGAAAGCCATGGAAGACGCTTACAGGAAGGATGCCCATTACCGGGAATATGTCATCGAACTGCACAAGAAATTAACTATGCCCCTTTCCTGTCTTCTTTTCGGTCTTTTGGGTATTCCCCTGGGTATTGTGAAATCGCGGACGGCCAAGTCCTATGGCTTCGTGGTGGGCCTCTGCACCATCATGGTATATTATATACTGAGCCTGAGCGGAGAAGCGCTCGGCGAAACGGGTCGGATACCCGCCGCCCTCGGTACCTGGATGCCGAGCATACTCTTTGCCATCGCAGGCACGATCCTCTTCATTCAAGCGGCACGGGAGCGAAACCCCTTCGCGCGCGTTGAGCAGGCTCTCCGATCACCCTTTCACCGCCCCCGAAAGCACGAACGGCACCGGTAGATACACATGAAGACACTCGACCGCTACATACTCAGTGAGTTTCTCACGCTTTTCTTTATGCTGATGATATCGCTCGTCGGCATTTATGTGATCGTCGACTTTTTCCAGCGCATCAGGATGTTTCTCAGCAACGACGCCACGCTCCTTCAGATGTCCCAATATTTTCTCTTCCTCCTGCCCTCGGTCATTTCCCAGATGCTGCCTGTCTCCGTTCTCCTGTCGGCGCTTCTCACTTTCGGTATCCTCTCAAAAAACAGTGAAATCACCGCCATGAAGGCAAACGGCGTCAGCCTGTACCGCCTGTCCATGTCCGTCATTCTCGTTTCCATCCTCATCGCCGTCGCCACCTTCGCACTTAACGAATACGTCGTGCCCTCAACTAACGAGAGGGTGAAACACGTTAAGTACATCGACATCCAGAACCGTCAGAGCCTGGGAAGCTTTAAGAACAACGAAGTCTGGTACAAGGGCAAGCAGGGAATCTACAACTTCGCTCTTGTGGACACTCAAACGGGCACGATCAAGGGAGCGACGCTCCATTATCTTGACAGAAACATGAACCTTCTGAAGCGGATCGATGCGCGCGAGGCGCTATGGAAAGAGGGCCGGTGGATTTTTCGTGACGTGCTGATCACCCGGTTCCCCGGCAACGGTCTCCCCTTGATGGAACGCGTTTCCGAAAAACTAATACCCCTCCCCGAGGAACCGGAGGACTTCACGATCGTCCAGAAAGATTCTTCTGAAATGGGCTTCGTTGAATTACGGGAATATATCAAGAAGATATCGGCTGAAGGATACGACGCCACGAAATACATAACGGATTTGCATGGTAAAATCGCCTTCCCCGTTATTTGCGTGATCCTGGCGGTACTCGGCATATCGTTCTCCATGCGGTCCGAACGGAGCGGCGGCATCGCACAGAGCATCGGCGCCGGGATCGTCATCGGCTTCTCCTACTGGCTTCTTTTTGCCTTCACCATATCCCTAGGACACTCGGGTACCCTGCCGCCGGTTCTCGCCGCGTGGGCGGCGAACATCGTCTTCGGCACGGTGGCTCTCTTCTTCCTCGCGAAGGTACGGACATAAAAAATCGCCCGCGGACACCCCTCGGATGATTTTTTACCGTTTACACTATTTCCGTTACGTTCCTATTTCCCAGGAATTCAGGTATTCTTCCTGCTCCGGTGTGAGCGTATCGATCAGGACACCCATGGCATCGAGCTTGAGACGGGCGATTTTCTTGTCGATCTCCTCGGGAACGCCGTAAACTGTATTCTCCAACTCTCCGCCGTGCCGGGCGAGATACTCAGCCGAGAGCGCCTGGTTGGCGAAGCTCATATCCATCACGCTTGACGGATGACCTTCGGCTGCGGCGAGATTGATCAGTCGCCCCTCGCCGAGGAGATATATCCGTCGCCCGTCGCCGCAGGTATATTCATCGATGTAGTCACGAATGTGATCGGTATGATCGGCGATTTCCGTGAGACCCTCAATATCGATCTCCACATTGAAGTGACCGGAGTTGGATACAATGGCGCCGTCTTTCATGACCTGGAAGTGTTCTTTGCGGAGCACCTTGCAATCACCCGTCAGGGTGCAGAAGAAATCGCCGATCGTCGCCGCCTCCGCAACAGGCATGACGCGGAAACCGTCCATTACCGCCTCCAGCGCCCGCAGGGGATCGACCTCCGTCACAACGACATTGGCGCCCATACCCGCGGCCCGCATGGCAAGCCCTTTCGAACACCAGCCGTAACCGCACACAACGAAGACCGATCCGGCAACCAAACGATTCGTCGCCCGGATGATGCCATCGATCGTGCTCTGTCCCGTTCCGTAACGATTATCGAACATGTGTTTCGTATTGGCGTCGTTTACGGCAATGAGCGGGAATCGGAGGACACCCTTGGCAGCCATCGCCTTTAACCGGATGACACCGGTCGTCGTCTCTTCCGTTCCGCCCATGACGCCGTCGATCAGCTCCGTTCGCTTTGAATGAACGGTGGATACGAGATCGGCGCCGTCGTCCATAGTCAGCGTCGGTTTTATGTCCAGAACGGCATTGATATGCGAGTAATACCGTTCCGTATCCTCACCGTTTACGGCAAAAACGGGGATATCGCAGTATTTGACGAGATATGCCGCCACGTAATCCTGAGTGCTGAGCGGATTCGATGCGCAGAGTGCGACATCCGCCCCGCCTGCTTTCAGTGTTTCCATCAAGCTCGCCGTCTCCGTGGTCACGTGCAGACAGGCACCCAGCCGCATACCTGCAAGCGGTTTTTCTCTTTCGAAACGTTCCTTAACGCTGTTTAGAACGGGCATGCTCTTGTTCGCCCAGTCCACACTCGCCTTTCCGTCTTCGGCAAGCCCCATGTCCTTAATATCGTAATCCATTATCGCTCCTGTTATTTGTCAATTCCGGCTTTTTGTTTCAGTTCCTTGATTTTGTCGGTCTTCTCCCACGCATACTTATCCAGGAAAAGGGTCTTTGCCATTTTTCGGTACACATTACCGTCCAGGAGATTGAACTGTTCAACCATACCCTGTGGCGTGAAATCGAATATCTCCCCGGCAATCTCCGCGAGCGTTGTGTCCTCGATGATACCGGTCCCAAATGTATTGACATAAATCGACATGGGCTTTGCCACGCCGATAGCGTATGCCAGCTGCAGTGAACATCTCTTTGCAAGACCGGCGGCGACAATATTCTTCGCCGCATACCGCGCGCCGAAGGCCGCCGAACAATCCACCTTTTCAGGAGATTTGTTCACTACCGAACCGCCGCCCAACTGCGCCCCCGGAAAGGCACCGTAGAACTGGCACACCAGTTTCCGGCCCGTCACGCCGGAGTCCGCGGCACTGCATGAATTGATCGCCTTCCATTCGCCTGTCGGGTTGAAGTAAAATTCGGTTTTTTCATCCACCCATTTACCCAGGCATGAAAATGCGATTTCACGGGCAATTTCCTCAATCTCCTCGTTGCTGCGGTTGTCGGTATAGCGATAGTCGATTGAATTCGACATCAATACCTTCGCCACTCGCACAGGCTTCATGTCATTGTTATTGCTGTAATCGACGGTGACCTGACCTTTTCCGTCCGGCGCGAATATCTTGTTGCCGCATGTCTCGAATTCTCTCATCATCTTATTAACGAGCACATAGGGCAGCGGGAGGAGTTCCGGCGTCTCGTCACAGGCATATCCGTACATGATGCCCTGATCGCCCGCGCCGATTTCCCTGTGTTTTCCGAGGTCAGCCCGCGTCCCGATATTGATGTCCGGTGACTGAGGGATAATGGTATTAAAGATACCCATGGAGTGACTGTTTAATCCCACCATGTAACTGTCGTAACCGATGTCCAGCACGGTCTGACGCACGATTTTTTCGATATCTACGTATGCCCGCGTCGCCACCTCTCCCCCGACAATACAAAAACCCTTCCCGAGGAACACTTCAATGCCGCAGTGAGGCATCGTATGCACAGTGAGTCCTACTTTCTTTTCTTCATCCAGAATCACCGCGATGATATTCGCCGCGATAGAGTCAGCTACCAGGTCAGGATGGCCGATTTTGACAGCCTCGGCTGTAATCTGCATTATTTATCTCCTTCCTCCGCTATTGATTTTCTCACACTGTTGTTTCCTCTCCGCTCCGGCGGCGAGATAATGCCCCCCGAGATGAGGAGCGTAAATGCCTCCTCCACGTTCATCTCCAGATGCATGACATCCGATTCCGGAAGTACTATGTAAAATCCCGATGTGGGATTCGGTGTCGTGGGAACAAAAACATTAATAAAACCATCGCCCGTCCTCCGTCGAAGCTCACCCCTGACTTCGTCCGTGACAAAGGCAAGACAATAGAGCCCTCTGCGTGGGTACTCGATGAGCACCACTTTCTTGAAACTGCGGCTTTTGTCGCCGATCAATGCTTCCGCAAGCTGTTTCGCCGCGTTATAAATACTGCGAACAAGCGGTATCTTGTCGACGATCTTCTCACCCAGGCCAACGACCTTTTTGCCGACATAGCTCTTCGTCACCAGCCCGACGAAAAAGATGATGATAACGGCCAAGACAAAGCCCATTCCCGGAATGGGAAAGGGCAAATATGTTTCGGGGTGCATATACGGCGGTATCAAACCGACCAGTTTTCTCAGTATCCGTACAAGGAGATAGAGAATATAAATCGTCACCCCGACCGGGATAATGACGATAATACCGGTGAGAAAAATATTATATATCTTCTTCCTCATGGAACCTCACCGCTTGTCAGCGACTCACTCCTCTATCAGAAAGCATGGTCATTTGCAACGATTCTTTAGCAAAAAGGGGAAGATGTGATGTATCTTCCCCCTGAAGTACAAATCAACAGTGACTTTTACGCCTTATGTTATTTTTATGATTCGGTTATCGTTGTCAACGAATACACAGGTCGCCTTCCACGTTTTTGCTTCCTCATCTTCAACCTGGACGTAGCTGGCGATGATGGTCACATCGCCGGGAGCAACCTTTCTCGCTGCGGCACCGTTGAGACAGATGACCCCTGACCCTCTCTCACCCACAATAACGTAAGTCGAAAATCGTTCACCGTTCGTGGCATTGTAGATATCCACCCTTTCATACGGATAGAGTTTCGCCGCCTCCATCAGGTTTTCATCAATGGTGATGCTTCCTTCGTAGGCAAGATTGGCATCGGTCACCCGCGCCCTGTGAAGTTTTGATTTCAACATCGTTCTTTGCATTTTGTCACCTCATTACTGATCTATATCGAGTGTTTCGCCGAACACATAATTATCGATAAGCCGTGTTTTACCCACCAAGACGGCCAGCGCGATGACCGCCTCTTTTTCAATCGTCTTAACGTCTTCCATCGTAGCAGTCTCGCATATCCTCACATAATCGATTGCCGTGTGAGGATGCGATTCAATCAATAAACTCGCTTCCTCCATTATCGTTCCTGCATCCCTCTCACCCCGGTCGTACATATCCCTTGCCAGAATGAGCGATTGGCTCAGGCTGAGGGCCGATTGTCTTTCTTCATCGCTAAGATACGTATTCCGGGAACTCATGGCAAGTCCGTCAGGTTCCCTCACCGTGGGTGCACCGATGATCTCGAGATCCATATTGAGATCTTTCACCATCCGCCGAATCGTAACGAACTGCTGGAAGTCCTTCTTTCCAAAGACCGCCGTGTGCGGAGCCACAATGTGAAAGAGCTTTGCACACACCGTGGCAACACCCCGAAAGTGGCCGGGTCGCGACCGCCCGCAGAGATTTTTCGTCACGTCTTCTACGGTAACATACGTCTGGAACCCGTCGGGATACATCTCATTAACAGAAGGGTAAAAAATTACGTCCACGCCGGTTTCCACGGCGCACCGTTCGTCACGTTCGAAGTCCCGGGGATATTTCTCCAAGTCCTCCCCGGCACCGAACTGTGTCGGATTAACGAAGATACTGAGGACGAGCACGTCGCCCCGCCGGCGCCCTTCCCTCATGAGGCTCAGATGCCCCTCATGAAGATATCCCATGGTGGGAACGAAAGAAATCGTTTTCCCCTCCATCCTGACCGACGCGGAATATTCCTTCATGTCGTTGATCCGGGTTATCGTCCTCATTGTTCGAATCCTCACAAAAAAACCTCCACCGCAATTCACGGGGAGGTTCATTATTCTACCGTTTTCTCTCAGCACCCTCCCGTCTCAGTCCTTGACGGATCCAAGCGGTCAAAAGGTCGTTAACAAATCACGAAAATGAAGTCAAGTATTTTTTCGCCGATAAAGCGCATTCGTAAGAGAAACAAATTCTTCGGTACTCAGGGTTTCGCCACGTCTCATACCATCGATGGACACCTCATTCAAGACCTCTTTGACGCTTACCGCCACGTGGCGAATGAAGGGAGCGTGCTTCAAATTATTCTCCACCGTTTTCCGGCGTTTTCCGAAGGCCGCTCTGACCACTGCCATAAATAGTTCCTCGTCGGTAACAGGAAATAAAGGGGGTTTTCGCACAGTGAGTTTCAGGACTACCGAATCAACTTTCGGCGCTGGTAAAAAACAACTGGGCGTTACCGCCAACACCTTTCGCGCCTCTGTATAAAGCCCCGCCATGACGGACAGTATGCCGTAATCCTTCGTTCCCGGTCTTGCAATGATCCTCTCTCCCACCTCCCTTTGGAACATGAGCACCATGGTTGAAATACAATGTCTGAAATTGAGGAGATGAAAAAATATCTGTGATGATATGTTGTAGGGGATATTCCCCACAATGGTGATAGGCTCATTGGCGGGAATATCGGCAAAGTCGTAGCTGAGGATGTCGCACTGCGTCACGGTTACATTATCATACCCCGCCAGTTCGGCATGCAATACCTCGATCATCCTTGAATCGATATCCAACGCCAAAACGGACCGCGCGCGTTGTGCGAGCAGCCTGGTCATAACACCAATACCCGCCCCGATTTCGACAACCGTATCATTCTCAGCAATTTCCGCCGCGTCAACGATTTTCTCTATGATATTACCGTCAACGAGAAAACATTGACCGAATCGTTTCGCCGGATGAACCCGGTATTTTCTAAGAATTTTGATCGGCGTCGTCATGGGACATTCTCATGCGTACGGCCTGTACAATCCTACGCGTAATGAAGTAACTGGGAACGGCAAACAACGGTGCCATGAGAAGGCCCCCTGCCAGAAGCGGTCCCATGAAGTCACTGCTCGACTGTATGACGGACGCCATCGAGGCGGTAACGGCTAAGGGATGTCCGATCATAATACTCTCGGGCAGCAGGATATTACCCAGATGATACTGGCTGAAATAGAGTACGGGAATCGTGACGGGATTTGAGACTATCCATGTCCCCAGACAGGCCGCCGTGAAATTCTTTCGAAAGGCCACGCTGAATACGGCGGCCAGTACCGTGTGAAAAGGTATCGTCGGCGTTATTCCAACGAAGACGCCAATCGCCATCCCGCACGCGATATGATGCGGTGTTCCCTTCAAACTGATAAATTGTTCATAGATAAAGCGAAAGCGCTCTTTAATATAGCTCATCAGCTGGCAATACTCTCAATCGGCCACCGTGACACCGCCTTCATGTCATATGGATCCGTTATACCCTTTCGCAGTCGATGAAATCCGGCAGCGGCGATCATCGCCGCATTGTCCGTACACAGGTCAATGGGCGGTACAAAAAACTCGAAACCCCGGTCTTCTGTCTCTTCACGAAAACGGCTGCGAAGCCGACCGTTAGCGGCAACGCCGCCTGAAACGACAACACGGGTCATCCCTGTGTCCTCCGCCGCGTGAAGGGTCTTCTCCACAAGGACATCGACTATGGCCTCTTGGAAGCTTGCCGCAACATGTGCCATCTCATCATCGTTCCGTGGCATACCGTTCCTTTTTATATAATAGTAGAGTGCCGTCTTCAATCCACTGAAGCTGAAGTCCTTCTGACCTCTCATTGAACGGGGGAAATTGACGTACCCTGTATCTCCCGACCGTGCAATGCGCTCGATGGCAACACCGCCCGGATATCCCAGGTTGAGAAGTTTTGCCGCTTTGTCAAAGGCCTCGCCGGCGGCATCGTCCCGTGTCTGACCAGTGATGGACATTTTTCCAGCGCCTTCCACCGTGTAGATGTGCGTGTGTCCTCCCGATACGACAAGTGCGACAAAGGGATAGGCCGGACGCGTTTCGGTCAGAAAAATGGCCGACAGGTGACCCTCGATATGGTTCACCCCCACAAACGGGATGTCGGCGGCAAAGGCTATGGCCTTTGCTACGGACACGCCTATGAGAAGCGAACCGATCAGGCCGGGGCCACGGGTCACGGCTATCCCGTCGATGTCACGGAGCGTTACATTTGCATCGAACAACGCCTCCGTGATGACGGGTACAATCGCCTCCACGTGCTTGCGGGACGCGATTTCCGGGACGACACCGCCGTACCGGCCGTGTATATCGACCTGCGATGCAACAATATTTGAGAGGATCGCTTGTCCCTCTTCGACGACGGCGGCCGATGTTTCATCACAGGATGATTCAATGCCGAGAATCAGCATTTTGATTTCTTCTCCACAAAAGGTGGAAAAAGGTATATAAGAAACACTCCCTTTTGTAAACACGGAAATTGCCGTATTGTTAACGGTCTCTTTCGCATACGGTTTCTAGATTACGAGGAGTACGATAATGGAAATCAAGACGGATTTTTTGGTATTGGGTTCAGGTCTCGCCGGTCTTTTCTTCGCGATCAAGGCAGCATCACTGGGTACGGTCGCCGTCGTCACAAAGAAGGAAAAAATCGAATCGAACACAAACTACGCGCAGGGCGGTATTGCCGCCGTAACGAGTGAACGGGACAGCTTCTCATCCCATTCTGACGATACCATCACCAGCGGAGCGGGCCTCAGTAAGGAACCCATCGTTTCTCTCGTTGTCAGAGAAGGTCCCGACAGGATAAAAGAACTGATTGAGTGGGGCGTCCGCTTTTCCACCCTTGAATCGACACCGCCGTACCATTTCGATCTCGGCAAGGAAGGGGGGCATTCGCACCGGCGTGTCCTCCATGTTCAGGACTACACGGGACGGGAAATCGAGAGGGTACTCTCTGAAAAAGCATCAACACACCCCAATATCACGATTTATGAAGATCACTTCGCCGTCAACCTCATCACCGCGTCAAAACTCACGGACAAAAATTCGGAAAGCGACCGTTGCATCGGTGCCTACGTCCTCGACATCAAGGGTAACGCCATCCATGTCTTCCGTGCGAAGTGTACCATTCTCGCCACAGGGGGCAGCGGCAAAACGTACCTCTATACCTCCAATCCCGACATTGCGACGGGTGACGGCCTTGCCCTCGCTGCCCGCGCCGGCGCCGATATCGCCAATATGGAGTTTTTTCAGTTTCACCCGACATGTCTTTATCATCCCGAGGCGAAATCGTTTCTTATCAGTGAGGCTGTGCGCGGCGAAGGCGGGGAATTAAAGCTCTGTGACGGTTCAACTTTCATGGGAAAATACCATCCTTTGAAAAGCCTCGCTCAGAGGGATGTTGTCGCCAAGGCCATCGACAATGAGATGAAAAAGCGTGGCGACGATCACGTTCTTCTGGATATCACGCACCGCGACCGGGACTTTCTCTCCGAGAGGTTTCCCACGATCTTCAATGCATGTTTGAAGTACGGAATCGACATGTCACGAGAACCCATTCCCGTCGTGCCCGCCGCCCACTATCAGTGCGGCGGTGTCGTTGTCAACGAGAACGCCGAAACGACAATCCCGGGCCTCTTTGCCTGCGGTGAAGTCGCCTGCACCGGCCTGCACGGTGCGAACCGCCTCGCCAGCAATTCGCTTCTCGAGGCCGTTGTATTCGCCAACCGCGCCCTCGAAAAGGTACGCGAGCTTCTCCCCACCATGACACACGATACTCATGCCATTCCCGCCTGGGATCCGAGAGGAGCCACGATCAGCGACGAATCCATCGTCGTAGCGCACAACTGGGATGAAATTCGCCGCTGTATGTGGAACTACGTGGGCATAGTCCGCACGAATAAGCGTCTGGAACGCGCCGCACGGCGACTGTCACTTCTTAAGGAAGAGATTGAAGAATATTACTGGAATTTCGCCGTTACACCGGACCTTCTCGAACTGCGAAACATTGCGACGGTTGCGTCCCTCATCGTGGCGTGCGCCCGGCTCCGCAAAGAAAGCCGCGGCCTCCACTACACACTGGACTATCCGGAACGTGACGACGTGCACTGGCGGAAGGATACGGTGATTAAACTTGAAGACGTCGGTGACGTTTTTTCACAATAACGTCTGTTCCCGTATGGTACAGCCGGCACCATCGCCGGCGGTTCCGTGCCGCCCGGCGATGTTATTCACGACCAGCACTCAATTCCATTATCTCTGACAGTGTGGGATGGGCGTGTATCGTTCCAGCCAGATCTTCCACGGTGACGCCCTTTTTGACCGCCAGCGTCCCCTCGGCGATGATCTCGGTGGCATGAGGACCGATAATGTGGACGCCCAGTATCCGGCCCGTTTTCTCATCCGATACGATCTTGCATTTCCCCTCGATCTCGCCCAGGACATGGGCCTTGCCCACCGCCCTGAACAACGCGGCATGTGTCACAACGTCATACCCCTTATCCCGCGCCTCCGTCTCTGAAAGGCCCACATTCGCCACCTCCGGCGATGTGAAGATGGCACCGGGGACCAGTCCGTAATCCATTTTTCGATCTCCCCCCATGGCGTTTTCAGCCGCCACGATACCCTCCGCCGATGCCGCATGGGCGAGCATAACCTTCGACGGACCCAGCGCATCGCCGACGGCATAGACCCCGGGGACATTCGTCGCCATGCGGTTGTCGGCTACAATCCAGTTCCTGTCGTCTCTTTCAACACCGATTTTCTCGCAATGGAGCCCGTCCAACGCCTGCGACCGGCCGACGCAAACAAGCATTTTTTCCGCCTGGACAAGAGATATACCTTTCGACGGTGCCACCCCGTCGCCCGCGAATTTTGTCACCCTTGCTTCAACGTTGCCGTTTTTTGTATCCACACCGCTCACCGTACAACCCATCTTGACGGCGATCTTTCTCTTTTTGAAGGCGCGGAGGAGTTCCCGCGAGCAGTCTTCATCCACCGACGGCAAGGGAAGAAGTCGGGAAAGGGCCTCCACAAGGGTGACGGATGTACCGAGAGACGAAAAAATACCGGCGAATTCGCATCCGATAACACCGCCTCCCACGATAATGAGCGACTCCGGCACATGATCGAGGGTAAACACATCGTCGCTCGAAAGAATGTGTCGATGATCAAAAGCCATGCTCGGCAGTTCCGCGGGTACCGAACCGACGGCAATAATTATCCTGTTCCAGGGAATATCGAAACTCGTCCCCTCCACGCACGTCACGGTAATCGTCGCGTCATCCGTAATGGAGGCGTGTCCCTTACGGTACGTGACACCCCGTTTTGCGAACAGCTGTTCGATGCCCTTTCTTTGTACCTCCACAATGCGATTCTTTCGTGCTATCAGTGCCGTCATGTCGATTGAGGCGGTCCCGCCTAATTCTATGGCGAATTCCCGTGCCTTTTCCATTTTCTCCAGCACGTCCGCCGACGTCTTCATAATTTTTGATGGAATGCACCCCCAGTTGAGACAGGTTCCTCCCGTGTCCGCCCTTTCCACGACCGTCACCTCTGCCCCCAGTGATGCCGCGTGAAGTGCCGCAACGTACCCCCCCGGACCGGCGCCGATGACAACAATTCGGTGAGACATACATACTCCTTTCCGAAATCATCACATTTTCGCATATCACGACTATTGCCATATCACATCTCACCCCCCACCTGTCACTGAAAATATCGCGTCCACCACCTACCGGCAGCATCCCGTTCTAAATACATTATCGTTACCAACAAATTTCATCACTATGATATTACTACACATATTACATCATGCCATGTCTTAAAACCGGGCTTCGAAGAGAAATATCTTGACATTTTATCCTCTTTGTTGTAGTAATGCGTATACGAATTATCGCTATCAGCATTGTTTCTGCCTAGTTAATACGCACCCATAGCACACCATTGATGTTATTGAACGTATGAGGAGGCATTATGTTTTCCACAGAGACGCATTCGCTTTTTTCCCGATTATCAGGGAAAGATATAATCCACGGTCAAAGAAACACCCGGCATGCAGACCGCATCAGACCGCTGATACGGCAGTGCCGTAATACATTGACCGATCTTGTCGATCCCCGTCTGACATACCGCTCCATGAAAGTGGATCATGTCACACATAATACCGTCGTGCTGGAAGACGGCACCGTGCTGAACAGCGAAAAACTGGCTCTCGTATTCTCATCCTGCCCCACTGTTATTTTTTTTGCGGCAACCATCGGCGTGAATATCGGTTACGCCGTCGACGACTTGTCCGCCCAGGGCGAGTATCGGCGGGCTTATGTGCTCGACACGCTGGGTTCGGAAGCGATCGAACTCGTCGTCGATGAATTCCAAAAACGCATGCACAAACGGTATCGTCCCGAAGGAACGGTGACACTCCGCTTCAGTCCCGGTTACTGCGACTGGCCGCTGGAAGAACAACGGATGCTCTTCGACATCATCGACACGAAACGGATCGATCTTTCACTGCTTGATTCATGCATCATGCATCCGCGAAAATCAATATCCGGTGTTTTCGGTATCCATTCCCCTGCCATGTCTGCATCGAAACACCCCGTCAATCCATGCCGCACCTGCACCATAAAAAATTGCCCGGAACGACGGATTAGCAACTGAGGCATTTCGGCAACAAACAGAAACGAAATACTAGAAAGGACGCACGATGAGATTACGCGAATTCTTTCAGACAGATAGACATGTACTTTCTCTTGAAGTATTTCCCCCCGTCAGGGACGGAAATGTGGATGAACTGTTTTCCACGATCGATGAGTTGGCGATACTTGATCCCGACTACATTTCCGTCACCTACGGCGCCGGCGGGACCTCCCGGGACATGACCGTTGAGATTGCCTCTCATATTAAAAATGTCGACACAATCGAGGTCATGGCGCATCTTACCTGTGTTCAGTCAACGCGTGACGATATCGCCCATGTACTCCGGGAATTCGCCTCTCACAATGTTGAAAACATACTCGCCCTCCGCGGCGATCCACCGTCCGGAGAAGAACACTTCACGCAGACGGAAGGCGGTTTCGCCTACGCGAACGAACTTGTCGAATTTATTCACCAGACAGGAGATTTCTCTGTCGGCGTCGCCGGATATCCGGAATGCCACACCGAGGCGCCCGATCTCGATACCGATATCGCCAATCTCAAACGCAAGGTTGATGCCGGTGCCGAGTGCATCGTCACGCAGTTATTCTTCGACAATGAGGACTTCTATCGTTTCCGCGACAAAGCCGTCGGTGGGGGCATCACCGTCCCCATCCTGCCGGGCATATTCCCGGTGACGCGGTACCAACAGATAGCAAAAATCGCCTCGCTCTGCGGGGCACGCATACCGGAAGATTTTCACGGGAAAATTCTCGCCGCCTACGAAGCAGGCTCGGACATAAGCCCCTTCGGCATCGATTACGCCATTCGACAGAGTACCGATCTCCTGGCAAATGACGTTCCCGGACTACATTTTTACAGCATGAACAAAAGCGCACACGTGATTGATGTGATACGCGATTTACCGTTACAGAGAGGAGCAAACGATGACCATTCGGAAGGGACTGCGCGGAGGCAGCTACAGGCCTCTTTCTGATAAAGACATTACAAAGATACATGAAACAGTACTGAGAACGTTCGACGAAGTGGGAATCGAAGTACGCCGGGACGAGGTTCGCGATCTGTTCCGCAGTGCCGGTGCCTCCGTTGATGATGACAGGGCAATCGTAAAGATACCGCCCCGGGTCGTGGAGAAATTGATCGGCCAGGCCCCCGCCACCGTCACGCTGTGCGGCCGGGACAATGAATGCACCCATGACTGCGTTATCGGGGAAAACAGGGTGTACATGGGGACGGGCGGCACGGCCCTCAACGTCCAGGAACCGGGATCGAATGAAGCACGCCGTTCCACATTGAATGATATCAAGGACATGGCCCGGCTTGTCGACGCATTGGACAACATTCACTTTTACATGCTGAATGTATATCCCAACGAGCTTCCCGGCGATGACGTTGATATCAACCGTTTCGGAACGGCACTGCAGTACACTGAGAAGCACATCATGGGCGGCGTCTATACCGTCAAGGGCGTCAACGATGTTATCGCTATGGCCGAAATCATCGCCGGCGGTCGCGACAAACTGGTGAGCCGACCCTTTATTTCCATGGTTACCTGCGTCGTCAGTCCTCTGCGTCTGGACAGCCACTATTCGCAGCTTACCATGGAGGTGGCCAAGCACCGCATACCCGTCGTCGTACCCTCTGAACCGTTGAGCGCGGCGACGGCCCCGGTCACCCTGGCGGGCACTCTCGCCATTCAGACGGTGGATACGCTGGCCGGAGTCATGCTGGCCCAGCTCGTCACGCCGGGCACGCCGGTGATCTACGGCAGCGTCGCATCCGTGGCAGACCTGGCGACCCTGAAATATCTCTCCGGAGCCGTCGAGATGGGTCTGTTGAACGCCGGGGGAGCGCAGATGGCCCAGTTCTACCACCTGCCCTTCTACGCCACGGCGGGCATGTCCGATTCGAAAGTCAACGATTCCCAGGCGGGCTACGAAACGGCTCTCACCAACCTGCTCGTCGCCCTCGCCGGGGGCAATTTTATCCACGATGCCGCCGGATTCCTGGAATTCTGCATGACGGCATCATACGACAAGCTCGTTATCGATAACGACATCATCGGCATGACCATGCGGGCCGTCGAGGGAATCACGGTGAGTGACGATACCCTCGCTTTCGACCTCATCAAGAAAGTGGGACCGGGCGGCAGCTTCATCTCCGAGGCCCACACGCGCAGACATATGCGCCGTGAACAGTACATCTCATCACTGGCCGACCGGGAAGACCGGGAATCCTGGGAAAGGACCGGTGCGCGTGACACAAGACAGCGGGCGACGGAGAAGGCGCAATCCATCCTGGGCGAAACACCGCGCCCGGTGATTCCCGCTGATGTGGCCGCCCGCTTGAAATCGTCATTTTCCAATCTCATTCTACCATGAAAGGATAAACAATGATTATTATCGGCGAAAAAATCAACGCATCGATACCCGCCGTCGGTAAAGCGATTGCCGCGAGAGACGAATCGTTTCTGACACAGCTTTCCCGGGACCAGGCGGAAGCGGGCGCCCACTACCTTGACGTGAACGCCGGTGCGGGAGACGGAGGAAACAGCGGGCAGGATACGATGAAATGGCTCGTCAATCTCGTCCAGGACGCAACGGAGACGCCGCTGTGCATCGACAGCGACGATCCCTCCATGATCCTTGCGGGACTCGACGCATACCGCGGTGATACGGCCATGATCAATTCCGTCAACGCAGAGGCGGACAAACTCGATGCTGTCGGGCCTATCGCCGCCGAGAGGAAAACGGGCGTCGTCGCCCTGGTCATGAAAGAAGGCGGCATTCCCCGCAGCGTGGATGAGCGACTCGCCGCCGCCGATACCATCATGACGCACCTGTCACGACTGGGCGTGGCCGAGGAGCAGGTATATTTTGATCCCCTCGTGCTTCCCATCTCCGTCGAGACAACGCAGGCACTTGTGACGCTGGAAACGATATCGGCGTTGAAACGATCCTACCCGGCTGCCAAGACGGTCATGGGACTCAGCAACGTATCCTATGGTCTTCCCAGCCGGGGCATTGTCAACCGGACCTTCTTCGTCATGGCCGCCTCCTACGGTCTCGATGCGGCGATCGTCAATCCCCTGGATGCGAAGCTCATGAGCCTCGCGAAAGTCTCCGACATGCTGACGGGTAATGACCCCCGCTGTAAAGCCTTTGTAAAAGCCCACCGTAAGGGACTACTCACCAATTAACCGCCCAAACAGAAAGGATTTCCCGTGTCACGACAAGGACTGCTCATCCACCATCCCTACGAACGGATGGGACATAAAGAAATAGAGAACATCCATGATGCCTCGATGGATATATTGAACGATCCCGGGCTGATCTGCTTTAACGAAGAGGCCGCCGGTATTTTCTCCGACAACGGCGCCGACGTACAACCCATACCGGGGCTTACGCCGCCGGGCTGGAAGGTGCGCATTCCCGTCACGCTTGTGAACAGGGCACTTGAAAGCGCACCGAAAACGGTGACGCTCGGCGCGCGGAACCCCGATAACGCGCTGGTCATGAACGGCGACGAATCGCGTGTCTACTTCATCAGCGGATCGGAATGCAATATCTGGCTCGACCCCTCTTTCGAAACATACGTCAGCAAAAATGATTCCGCGCGTGAGATACGCGTCCCCTCATTTCACGCGCGTCGGGGAACGGTGAATGATCTCTGCAATTCGGCACGGGTTTTTGAGCAGCTCGATACCGTCGACGGTATCATCCGCAATGTCAATATACAGGATGACGACATCACGGAGGACAATAAAGACGTCAACAAGTACTTTGCCTGTCTGAACAATTCAACAAAACACGTCATGGCTGGCCTGACGAAGAGCGATCAGCTGGATAATGTGATAACAATGGCCGAAATCATCGCCGGCGGCGAGACGTCGTTACGGGGAAACCCGATTATTTCCTTCATTACCTGTCTCGTAAAGAGTCCTCTGCAATTTGTCGACGACACAACGGCCACATATCTCAAAATCGTCCGCCGGGGCATGCCCGTCGTCGTCTCATCATCACCGCAGGCGGGGACAACGGCTCCTCCCTCGGAAGCAGGCATGCTCGCCCAGATTAACGCGGAGGTTCTGGCGGGCATCACCCTGGGACAACTGGTTAACCCCGGAACACCGGTCCTCTACGGGACCGTCCCGGTACGGGCGCGCATGGACACGCTCGACGATTCGTACGGCGCCGTGGAGACGACACAGTACAATATCGATTGTTCTCAACTTGCCCGGCATTACCACCTGCCGAACTATTCGACGGCGGGTGTCTCGGACGCAAAGATCCCGTCACACCAGTCGGCCGTGGAACGCCTCTTCTCCGACATCCTGGTGACGCTGAGCGGTCCGCAGTTTCTCCACTGTGCTTTTGGATTGCTGGATTGCAACTCCACATTCAGTTTGCTCCAGGCCGTCATCGACGACGCCCATTTCCGTATGCTGAGATGGTTTTTTCAGCAACCCGAGATCGCCGATGAGGATATAGAAATGGCCACCAGCCAAATACGGGCTGTCATTGAAAAGCCTCAGAAATTATACATCAAGTACGTCCGAAAATTACTGAGAAGCGGCCGGATATCGCCCCTCTACCCCTTTGAAGGCAGGGAAATGACGGATGATGCCTTCTGGCTTGCCCACCAGAGGACGGAGGAGTTGCTCGCGCAACCGGTTAACCATATTGACAAAGACGTGACGAATCGTCTCTACCGTGAAATACCCGGCCTGCTTCAGCGGCTTGCGGGTGAAGAAGGAGGAAAATAAATGAACAGGGAAGAACTTATCGCTTTATTGAAGGAAAATGTCATACAGGGCAGAAAGACCCGTGATGACGAGGGGATCGATGAAGATCTGACGGGACCCGGTGTTCTCGAGCTGACGCAGACTGCTCTGGATAACAACTTTTCTCCGAAAGAAATCATCTCGGACGGATTGACCGCCGGCATGGAAATCGTCGGTGAAAAATTCAACGCCAAGGAATACTTCGTTCCCGATATGCTTGCATCAGCTGAGGCCGTGAGCGAGGCGATGGACATTCTCAAACCCCTTCTTGAAAAATCGGATGCATCGAACAAGGGACTTTTCGCCATCGCCACGGTGAAGGGCGATATTCATGATATTGGGAAAAACATCGTTTCTATTTTACTGAAGGGCGCCGGATACGAAGTGGACGATCTGGGCATCGATGTCCCCACGGAAGATATCGTGGAGTATGTCCGCACGAACAAACCCGGCTACCTCGGTCTGTCCGCACTCCTGACGACGACCATGCTCGTCATGGGCGACGTTATCGAGGCATTGAAGGAAGCGAACCTCCGTGACAGCGTCAAGGTACTCGTGGGCGGCGCCGCCGTTTCAGAAGAATTCGCACAAAAGATCGGTGCCGATGCATACTGCCCCGACGGCTTCGCTGCGGTACGCATCCTCGACGGGTATCAGGCCTGAAAACAGGTCCTTCCCGGACCGTTCACGCACAGTAACCAGTGCTATGAATGCCTGTCGCCGCACCGGTCATTTTCACTGTGCGCACGGGGTCTCCAACGGACTTCTCAACAGAAATCACCGGCATCTTTCGTAAAGCCCGGCAGATTCTTTACGACACAACAACACAAAGGAGAAATCAACGTGGCTGGTATAGCTGGAACTATCGGACAAAAAAACGGTATTGTCGACACAATTCTCACAAAGATGGACTACCGCGGTCCCCACGAATCATGGAAATGTCAGGACGGGGACGTGACGATCGGCTGCAACGAACTCAATGTGAGGGGCACTGTCAAAGAAGGCTCCCACCATGCGTCAAACGGGAAGAAGGCCGTTGTTCTCGACGGGCGCATCTACAATGCGGAAACGACGGGCATGACCGATGCCGAAGCCGTCCTGGACGTGTATTCCCGGTACGGCGTGCGTTTTGCCGAAAATCTCGATGGAGATTTCGCCTGCATAATCGCCGTCGACGGCCGGATCATCGCCGCGCGCGACCGCATCGGCATCAAGCCGCTGTATTTCGGTCACGCAAGTGACGGGACCCTCGTTTTCGCGTCGGAGGCGAAAGCACTCCTCGGCATCTCATTCGACGTCAAGGAATTTCCCGCCGGATACACCTATTCCCCGGAACTGGGCTTTCAGCGATTCATAAAAAACGCCGTCGATACCCCGGAATGTGAAACGTACGACGAGGCGAAAAAGACCGTCCGGACCCTCCTCGAAGAAGCCGTGGAAAAACGCATGAAAGATCAGGCTGTTGACGGTGTTTTGTTGAGCGGCGGCCTGGACAGCAGTCTCATCGCCTTCATGGCGGCTCAGATCAACCCGAACATTGAATGCTATACGGTCAGCATGGAAGAAGGTGAAGACCTGCCCCTGGCCAGGGACGTCACTGAATACCTCGGCCTTAAACACCACATTCTGAAATTCGGTGAAGACGAAATCCGGGATATCCTGCCCACGGCGATTTATCACCAGGAAATGTACGAGGAAAGCTGTGTTCACGGTGCCATCGCCAATTTTCTCGCCGCCCGTTTCATTGCCGGTCATGGAGGGTGCTGCGTTCTCACCGGTGAAGGAGCCGATGAATTTTTTGCCGGGTACGACGGTCAGTATAAGCAGGGAATGAATGCGGAAGAACGTGCCTTCATTATCGACAATCTCATTGCCGTGGCCCACAATACGGCCCTTCAGCGTCTGGACCGGCTGAATGCCGCCAATTCCATCGAGAGCAGAACCCCCTTTCTCGATGCAAAGGTGTTCGATTTCTCGCAGAAGATTCCCCTGTCATTCAAGCTTCACGGTGAAGAGTTCAACGGGAAGTGGATCGTTCGCCAGGCCTTTGAAGGATGTCTCCCCGATCATATCATCTACCAGACGAAACGCTTTTTCGCGCAGGGTTCCGGTGTCGCATCCATCATGAGGGCGCAGGCCGAACAGGCGGTAACTGAAGAGGAACTCGCGGCTTTCAACGCATCCGCCGATAATCCCTATTTAACCTCCGTTGAAGAACTGTACTACTACCGTATCTTTAAGAAAACCTTCAATCACCCCGTGTTCGATCGACTTGTGGGGAGATGGGACCCGGTCAGGCCGGACTTCTTTCTCCGTCGCATGGGAACATGAGTCATCACCCACTCAGTGTACGGTGTGAAAAAACAAACAGATAAAATGGGATGCAACAAAAAAGCATTGACACGGCAGCCGTCCTGAATTTACTGTAAATCAACAAGTGTGTGAGTAATCCGTGGAAAACCGAAAATGCGCGGCGTTCTCAACAACGGGCGACAGAAACGCGTTTTCAGCACAGGTCATTGGCGGCGCATCTGTCTTGTCGTGCAGACCGTTGATCCGGATGGCACATCACACAGCGATTCATGATAGCGGCACGAAAGGATACAGAAATGAACGACCAGCCCAGGAAAACCGTTCTTCACCAATGGCATGTTGAATCCGGCGCCCACATGGCGCTTTTCGGTGGATATGAGATGCCCCTGTGGTACCCCACAGGTGTCAAGACCGAACATCGAGCCGTCCTGACTGCCGCGGGACTCTTCGACACCAGTCATATGGCGGCAATCACCGTCGACGGGGCGGACGCTTTCTCCTGTCTTCAACACTGCTTCACCAAAGACCTGACCGCCTGTATCGGCAGGGACAAGAATCCCCTGTCACCGGGACGCTGCGTGTACGGAGCATATCTGAACGACAGGGGGTATGTTATTGACGACGCCATTATTTACCAATTCGATACAAATCACTATATGACCATCGTGAACGCCGGCATGGGAGCAGAAATTGCCGCCCACCTCACCGATGCGGCCGCGGGCATGGATGTGTCGGTTCATGATCTTAGCGATAATCTGGGGAAGATGGACGTTCAGGGCCCCCGTGCGGCCGTGATACTCTCTAAAATTATCGACTCTCCCGAGGTTGTTTTCGACCGCTTGCCCTACTTCGCCTTCAAGGGACATTTCCGCGCGGAAGCCACCCGTCCCGGCACCGTCACGCTGACGGACGGAACGCCGATTCTCCTCTCGCGGACGGGATATACCGGTGAATTCGGCTTTGAAATATTCATCACCGTGAGTAATACGGAAAAATTATGGAAAGTCATCCTCGATGCGGGACGGGATTTCGGTCTTATCCCCTGCGCCCTAGCGGCGCGTGACTCGCTTCGGGCGGGTGCAAAACTCCCCCTGTCACATCAGGATATCGGGCCGTGGCCCTTCCTCAATCATCCGTGGCTCTTCGCCCTCCCCTACACCGATGACGGAACGGATTTCACCAAAGAGTTCATCGGGTTCGAAGCCCTGAAGACTGCACAGTATGACGAATATACGGTGCCCTTCGCCGGTTTCGATCTGCGCAAAGTATCAACACACGGTACAACAAAAGTTATAGACAGCGATGGATCAAATATCGGGATCGTCCTGACCTGTGCCACCGACATGGCCATCGGCCGGGTCGAGGGCGTCATTGTCAGCATCACCAGTCCTGACCGGCCTGCCGATTTCGACCCGAAGGGTCTCTCCTGCGGTTTTATCAAGGTGAAAAAGCGGCTTCAGCCCGGCGACATTGTATCCATCGCTGATGAACGGCGGACGCTGCCCGTAGAGATCGTGGATGATATCCGTCCCGATAGAACGGCACGTACTTCTCTGGTCAAAATGCTGTGATTTTCATCGTTGAATAGAAGCAATGAGCCAAGAAAGCTTTGAGACAATGAAAGGAGTAAAACAATGAAGGAAATCGATGATCTGATCCTGGACGACGATGTACGGTATGCGGAAGACCACGAATGGGCACGACATGACGGTGATCTTGTGCGCATTGGCATCAGTGATTATGCCCAGGACCAACTGGGTGATATTGTCTACGTTGACCTCCCCGAAATCGGTGAAGAATTTGCCAAGGGAGAAGAATTCGGCACCGTTGAATCGGTCAAGGCCGTATCGGAACTCTACATGCCCGTCGGGGGTAAAATTGTTGCCGTTAACAACGATCTTGAAGATGCACCGGAACTGGTCAATACGGAACCCTATGACGGAGGATGGATTATCGAGATTAACCCCAGTGATCCCGGTGATATGGACGACCTCATGGACAAGGACACCTATATCGAAATGCTGAAAGAGGGGGCCTAAATGCGATATCTGCCCCATACTGATGCCGATATTGGGGAAATGCTGTCCACGATCGGCGTCGACACAATAGACGATCTTTTTCAGACCATTCCGCCTGAGTGCCTCTTCTCTGCTGACCTTTCGCTGCCCGGCCCCGTGACGGAATGGGAATTGAAAGACCTCATGACGGAATTGTCTCAGTCGGACGCGGCATCGCCCGGCACCAGCGTTTATATCGGCGCCGGAAGCTACGATCATTTTATTCCCGCGTCCGCGTCATACCTGCTCAGCCGGTCCGAATTCGTTACGTCCTACACGCCCTATCAGCCCGAACTGAGCCAGGGAACGCTGCAGGCTATTTATGAATATCAAACGCTTATCGCCCGTCTCCTGGGTATGGATGTATCCAACGCCTCTCTCTATGACGGCGCCTCCGCGCTTGCCGAGGCCCTTCTGATGGCCGTCCGTATCACGAAGAAAAAGACCCTCCTTCTCTCGTCGACGATCCATCCCCTTTACCGCCGTGTAGTTGAAACCTACCTGGCACCGACGGATTGCACGATAGAGATGCTTTCCCTGACACATACCGGAGAAACGGACATCACGTCATTGTCCGAAAAGGCGGATTGTGCCGCCGTCGCCGTACAGTCTCCCAATTTCTTCGGCTGCATCGAGGACATGGCATCACTGGCCGACGCTGCCCACGGAAACGGGGCTCTCCTTGTCGCCTCCTTTTCGGAACCCCTCTGCTTTGGACTTTATAAAAATCCGGGCTCCATGGGGGCCGATATCGTCTGCGGAGAGGCTCAAAGTCTTGGTATTCCTCGCTCTTTCGGTGGGCCGGGTCTTGGTATTTTGACCTGCCGGGCAAAGGACGTCCGCCATATGCCCGGTCGCCTGGTGGGAAAAACGGTGGATCGCGAAGGACGCCGTGGTTTTGTTCTCACCCTGGCCACACGGGAACAGCACATCCGGCGAGAAAAGGCGACGTCCAATATCTGTACGAACAACAGTCTCTGCGCGCTTGCATCGTCCATCTATCTTGCATCACTGGGCGGAACGGGCCTGACAGAACTGGCCCGTCTCAACTACGACAAGACGGAATACCTGAAGATGAAACTGAAAAAGGCTGGCTGTGCGATACCCTTTTCAGCGCCCACTTTCAATGAATTCGTCGTCATCATGCCCGACGGTTTCCGTGAAAAGTACTCCGATCTTGCCGCCCGCGGTGTCGTTGCGGGGATCCCCTTGGAAAGGCTGCATCCCGCCCTCGATAATCACTATCTCGTCTGTGTTACGGAAACGAAAACGAAGGAGGACCTTGACAAACTGGTGACGGAGGTGACGACATGAAACCGACAATGGGCACGAGCGGCCTGATTTTCAACGAACCACTTCTCTGGGAAAAGGGCAAAAAAGGCAGATGCGGAGCATCTCTGCCCCGTCGCGATGTCAACGAGGCACCCATCGCACGGAAATATTTGAACGATGGGCTCGACCTCCCCGACCTGTCGGAAATCGACGTGGTACGTCACTATACGAGACTCTCCGGATGGAATTTCGGTGTCGACACGGGTATGTACCCGCTCGGTTCCTGCACGATGAAATATAATCCGAAGATCAACGAAGCCGTTGCCGCGCTCCCCGGGTTCAGCAATGCCCATCCCCTCCTGCCATCCGGCCTGTCACAGGGGATACTGCGCATGATGCATGAACTCGAGCGTCACCTGGCCGAGATCACCGGCATGTCGGCCGTCACGCTGCAGCCCGCGGCGGGCGCCCATGGCGAACTGACGGGCATGCTCCTCATGCATGCCTATCACACGAGCAAGGGAAACCCCCGGTCAAAGATTATCGTTCCCGATACGGCCCACGGGACCAACCCGGCGAGCGCCGCCCTCTGCAAATACCAACCCGTTCCTGTCACGTCGAACAGCGACGGCATTCTCGATCCCTCCGCCATCGCCGATATTATGGACGAGGAAACGGCGGGTATCATGGTGACAAACCCGAATACGCTCGGTCTCTTTGAAACCCATATTCAGGAAATCGCCTCTATCGTCCACAAAAAGGGCGGTATCGTTTACTGCGACGGCGCAAACATGAACGCCGTAATGGGTATCGTCAGGATGGGCGACATCGGTGTGGACCTGATGCATCTCAATCTGCACAAAACCTTCTCCACTCCTCATGGCGGCGGGGGTCCCGGTTCCGGGCCTGTTGCCGTTCAGAATTTTCTTGAGCCTTTTCTGCCCGTACCGCGGGTTATCAAGAAAGACGGTATCTATTCCCTGTCCGACGATTGTCCTCAATCCATCGGAAAGATACATGCTTTTTACGGCAATGTGGGCGTCATGCTGAAAGCCTACGCCTATATTCTGACCATGGGCGGCCCGTATCTGAAAAAGGCCAGTCAGCTCGCCGTTCTCAACGCCAACTACGTCAAGGAAAGCCTGAAAGATATCTATGACCTGCCCTATGACCGGCCCTGCATGCACGAATGCGTTTTCTCCGACCGTAATTTCGTCGACAACAAGGTGACCACTCTCGATATCGCGAAGCGTCTCATCGATTACGGTTTCCATCCGCCGACGGTCTATTTCCCTCTCGTCGTCCACGGAGCCATCATGATCGAACCGACGGAGACGGAGTCCCGGGATGACATCGATCAATTCATCGCGGCCATGAAATCCATCGCAGAGGAGGCACAGGCGGACCCCGCCATCCTGCACAATGCCCCGCAGGTAACGAAAGTGAGGCGCCTCGATGAAACCCTTGCCGCGCGGAAACCGTGTCTCACCGGGTAGCAATGGAAGAAACGCTGACACACATCCACGTCCACCCGTCATCGAACACCGCCGGGGGATCAAGAGTTTCACAGCGGTTAAAAGGACGTTCCTGGCATGTTTTGGATCTGCCGCTGATGTTCTATGGGGACGTTCACCGCCTCCAGAAACAACTCGTCGCCGCACGCTTCGCGGGCACCCTCGCGCATGACGTGCTGATCGTCGTGGAACATCCCCCTGTCTATACCTTCGGTCGCCACGGCGGACGGGAGAACCTGCTCGTGGATGACGCATTCCTCGCAGGCAAATCGATTGACCTCGCACAGACGGAACGGGGCGGCAATGTCACGTATCACGGCCCGGGACAGCTTATTCTGTATCCGATTATGAACCTCAGCGCCGCGCGACTGGGTGTGGATGACTACGTTTATTCCTGTGAGGAGATCATGATCCGGACCGCGGCGGACTTTCATGTCACGGCGGTCCGCAACATCGCCAATCACGGTGTCTGGGTCGGCCCGGCGAAGTTGGGAAGCGTGGGCATCGCCATTCGCCGGGGCATCTGTTATCACGGTCTCGCGCTGAACGTGAACTGCGATCTGACACCCTTCGCGTGGATCAATTTCTGCGGTCTTTCCGGTTCGGCCATGACGTCCCTTGAACGGGCATCGGGCACTGCCGTTTCCACGCAGGCCGTTCGCCGTCGCATGCGGCACCATTTTACCGTCATATTCGGTGTCGACGAGATGACGCCTTTACCTGCATCGCTTCAGACAACGCCCGATCCCGACGAAACCGACTGCAAGGAATTGTAAAGAAATGACCGACATAATGCGGCAGTGATATCCGCACGAAATCGGGACTCATGCTCGGACTGGGAGAAACATGCGCGGAAATACGGAAAACTCTGGACGATCTGCGGTCCGCCGGCTGTGACATCCTCACTCTCGGTCAATATCTTCAGCCCACACCCCGACATATCCCCGTTGAAAGATATGTCACTCCCGAGAAATTCGATGCTTGGCGCGACGAGGCCCGGGCCGGGGGCTTCGCCGATGTGGCAAGCGGCCCCTTCGTCCGCAGTTCTTACCGTGCCCACAGTCTTTACACCCAGACACGGACGGTGATGACAACATAAACCCATGTAAGAAGATATTATAATACGGTATCTTCCCGCTTCGCCAGGAAGAGAAAATCGCCCTTACCTGACTTTATAGAGTACAGAGATGTTCAGAATTTAAGAAATGGAAAGAATTCATCAATTTTTCAAATAACTGTTACCGACAACAAATGCAAAGACATACACATACTTTTCAATATTGACTCTATCCTCATCTTAAAAGGCACACTCGCGCCCAATCTGGATACGTCTAAAAATGTAATTATATTCTTACAGTTAAATAAAAGATAATCTCATAATACCCAAGAAAATCAAGACTCATTTTGCAACTTATTGACATATAACAGATTAATATTTGATGGTGAATAGCCTGTTTATAAAATCGATTTGAAATCCCTCGTACTCATGCATTTATTCTTATTCTGAACTAAATATCCTGAAATTGAGCGCAATACAAAACATGTACGATGATATCTATCTCATATTATGAAATCGGAGATTTATAGTACATAATGCAATAAATAGTGAATCATATATGCAATCGATGCGTTACTAACAGTTACATAACAATACTCATAATACGATAATATAAAAATTACAGAAAAGTTGCTTTAGAACATGCAAAATTAAGAGCTTGCAACTATAATATCAAATAACAGCTATTATAATAAAAGAATGTATTTCAATATCATGCATGACTAATACTAATCAATAGTCTAGCACCAACGACTATGAATGCAAAAACATCCTTGACATTTGACACATAAACGGTTTACAAATGTTACCAACAGTAACATTATGCCATAGTCGAAAGAGCGTTCAAAAATGAAAGATCTGTCAACATCTATTGCTGATAAGATTAAAAATCTTCGAAGGGCCAAGGGCCTGAACCAGCAAACTTTGGCCAATAGGTGTGGATATACAAGAAGCTATATTTCACTTGTTGAAAGTGGAAAGAAAGTTCCCGCAGTAGCAACAATGGCGAAAATTGCTGATGCGCTTGGCACAAGAGTTGGTGCGTTGTTTGAGGATGATGATGTTTTCTTAAGTCCGGATATGCTTCCACAAAGAAAAGATGACCTGGAAAAATTAGCAAAAAAAAGTGCATCTAAATTTTCTGCGTATTCCTATATACCCTTGGCTCGAGAGAAGTTGAACAAGATAATGGATCCATTTCTTATTTGGATATTTCCGGGTAAGAAGGGCACGAAGCCATTCATTCATCACGGTCAAGAGTTTAATTATGTAATAGAGGGTAAATTAAAATTTACGTTCGGTGATGAAGACTACATCTATTCGGCGGGGGATTGTTTCTACTGTGAATCTTCGATCGCGCACAACATGGAAGCACTTGAAGGAAGGCCTGTATGCTTACTGAGTGTAGTAACTGCTTTTGGCGATGTGCCTAAAGCAGGCATTGTTGAATAATTGTAGTTGTTGGATGTGAGAAGGAGGTGATGAAAGAGTTAATTAGAGGTTAAAGGGTTTTCTAAATATTGTCATAAAAGCCTATGATGAAGAGGTGGTACCATGAAAAAGAAGTATTACTTGATAGTAGGTGTGCTTGCTCTCGCATTGTTATTTAATGTCGGGTCTTCTATGGCGGCAGATGATGTTATCAAATGGAAGATGCAAGTGACTCATCCCTTTGGAAACGCGGGTTCAAATAGTGCGTTTGCATGGGCTGAGGCAATGAATAAAATGACAAACGGCAAACTCGAAATAGAAATATTTCCGCCTGGTGCGATGTGTCCTACATCGCAAATGTTACAGTACATAGAAAAGGGTGTCTTTGATTGTGGAATAACCTACGGAGGTTTCTATACGGGCATGATCCCGGAAACTGATTTAGAGATTGGTTTACCTCTGGGGCATCAGACATGGGATGAAGTATGGGATGCAATGTGGAATAGGGGGCTTGCGGATGTTATTCGTGAAGCATATGCGGAACATGGCATCAAATGGTATCCTACAGCTGCTGATTGTTATTATCATTTCAATACGAATTTCCCGGTTGAAAAGTTAGATGATTTAAAAGGCAAAAAAATTAGGGCGGTTGGTGTGTACGGTAAATATGTACAAAGTCTAGGCGCATCAGTTACCACTGTCCATCCGGCAGAAATGTTTATGGCTATGAAGTTGGGTACAATTGACGGAGCCATTTATGGCGCCACCGGTCTGCAAGACGTAAAACTCCATGAAGTTGTTAAGTATTATACATTCCCCACGGCTGCTCAAATTGCACTGTCTCTTGTCATCAGTCAGAAAGCCATTGATCGTCTCCCCGATGATATCAGAAATGTTGTTGAACTTGGTTCGCAATACGTCATCTCTGATTTGAGTAACAAGTATATAACTCATTGTAAGGATTCAATGAATAAATCGTTACTCTCCGGCTCTGTTGAAAAGAGTGTTCTTTCTGAAGAAGAATTAGCCAAGATGAGAAAACGCGTCAAACCGATATGGGATGAACTGGCTGCAAAGAGTCCGAGGATGAAAAAGGGCGTCGACATACTGAAACAACAGATGAGAGATCTGGGTAGGCCGATGGATTAATAAGTCATTGTCAACATGGGAAGGATTTAATTTTAAATCCTTCCCATTATTCTATGAGGTTTGCGAAATGCAGATGTTGATAAGGTCGATTGACACTCTCAATGAATGGGTCGGAAAAATAGCAAGCATACTAATGATTCCCCTTGTTTTGATAGCCGCCTACGAGGTTGTTATGAGGTATGTATTTGATAGTCCGACCATCTGGGCATGGGATTTGAACATTCAGATATTTGCAGCAATCATCATGTTTGGCGGTGGATATACCTTCCTTCACGATGGGCACGTACGTGTTGATGTATTAACAACTCATCTAAGTGAAAAGGCAAAGGATATTCTCGATATCCTTACCCCGATATTTCTTTTCGTCGGAACGAGTGCATTAATCGTTTTGGGGTGGGACATGGCTTGGATGTCATTTCAGATCAAAGAAACAGTAGCCACTGTTTGGGCTCCCCCTTATTATATTATGAAAATGTTTGTTCCTGTTGGCGCTTTCTTGTTGTTCCTGCAAGGAATATCAGACCTTTTGAAGAAACTCATTAAGATATTCGGTTCTTCAGATCAGGAGTAAAATCTCATGGATCAATGGATGGTTGCTCTCATCATAGTTGGTTCCTTACTGGGGTTCATCTTCACTGGTGTCCCGGTAGCGTTTGTTTTGACTGGTCTTTCAACTGTTTTAATACTCATTTTTCTCGGCCCCACAGGCTTGTATATGGTGGTTGGATCCGCTTTTTCCCAGATGACAACGGAAATTTTTATCGCGATACCATTATTTGTTCTAATGGCTGTGATCTTCCAATATTCGGGAATTGCATCGCAATTATATAGAGCGATGCATATGTGGATGGGCCCGCTTCGAGGTGGTTTGGCTATAGGTACGGTTGTTATCAGTGCCATAATAGCTGCCTTAAGTGGAATTGGAGCGACAGGTACTATAACCATGGGACTTATCGCTCTGCCGGAGATGTTAAAAAAGGGATATAACAGGTCAATGGTAATGGGTGCCATAACTGCTGGCGGTGCATTGGGAGGAATAATACCTCCAAGTGTTCTCATGATCGTTGTCGGCGGTTATGCACAATTGTCAGTGGGGAAATTGTTCCTTGGCGGTGTTATTCCGGGATTACTTATAACGTTCGGTTATTGCTTATATATTGGCGTCAGGTGTGCCATTCATAAAGGTGACGGCCCGGCACTGGAAAAAAAGGAACAGGGCACACTGATTGAAAAGATTTTAGTTTTACGATTTATCGTTTTGCCTGTTGGAATGATCATATTTCTAATGGGTGGGATATACATAGGAATTTTTACTCCCACGGAAGCCGCCGGATTCGGTGCATTGGCAGCTGTGGTAATTGCTGCCGCCCAGAGACAGTTAACGTTCAAAAAAATTATTGAGGCTTCAATATCCTCATTTAAAGTAACCTGCATGATCATGTGGTTACTGATCGGCGGGGGATGTTACTCGGTCTTGATTACTGTCACCGGTACAGGCACCCTTGTGTCCGGCGTCTTATCTAATTTACCTTTCGGGGTTTTTGGGATTGTTGTAATGATGCTTATTATAACATTGATTTTAGGAATGTTTATTGATGGTATTGCCATCTCTATGATTTGCATACCGATATTTGTTCCGGTTCTACAAAGTTTCTCTATAGACCCTCTTTGGTTTATGCTTTTATTCGTGATTGCCTCTGTGGCTGGGTTCATTACTCCTCCATTTGGTGTAAACCTCTTCTATATGAAAGGGATCGTATCGTCAGATGTTAATATGGTTGAAATATACAGAGGAACACTGCCCTTTATTCTTATAAAACTGGCCGCGTTATTAATATGCGTCGTGTTCCCCTGGTTGTTAACGTATTTGCCGAACTTAATGGATTGATCACCACGCTGATCGTAAAGACTTATTAGGATAGGAGTAAAATAATGATACCAGACATTAGCGGTCCAATATCTCTTGACGGCAAGATTGCCATCGTAACAGGTGCGTCACGTGGAATTGGTAAGGCGATAGCTCTCGCACTCATCCGTGAAGGAGCTTATGTGGGGGCATTTGATGTTTTGCCTTGCGAAAGCATACGTGATCTTCCAGCTGCGAAGGAAAAGGTAATTGCAGCAACGTGCGATGTCACAAATGAACTGGAAATAAAAAATGCTGTAGAATCAGTTGTCTCCCAATGGGGTCGTGTTGATATTTTAGTAAATAATGCCGCTATTGTTGGAATTTATGGGAAGGAGCTTGAGGATTTTACAATAGAGGAATGGGAAGAACTTATAAAAACCAATTTGGAAAGTACATTTCTTATGACAAGAGAAGTGTGGCCATATATGAAACAAGTCGGAAAAGGCAAGGTTATCTGTATAGGCTCAATAGCGGGCAAAATTGGAGGTTTTTTTGCGGGACCACATTATTGTGCGTCGAAAAGTGGAATTCATGGTTTCGTTAAATGGGCGGCTAAGAACGGAGCCAAGTACGGTATACATGTTAATGGAATAGCTCCCGGTCCAACAGTCACGAAAATGACGGCAGACGAACCTTTGATTACGGACAACATGGTACCTCTCGGGCGATTAGGGCAACCGGAAGACATTGCAGAAGTGGTAATATTTCTGTCTTCACAAGCTTCAAATTTCATCACGGGATGTGTCCTCGATGTCAATGGTGGCTTACTGATGACGCAATAAATGTAAAGAGTGAACAAGCAACGTATATCGACTCTTGAATAGAGGAGGCTTTATGAAACTCAATAATAGCACGATAAAAGACATCTATCTTATGATGAAAAGTTGCAGAGCTTTCGAGGAAAGAGCAATTGCTGAACTGCGGAAAGGGATGCCCGGATTCATTCATTCTTCGGTTGGTGCCGAAGCAATTCCATGCGGGATATCGCCGTTTTTAAACAAAGAAGACTATATATTAACCACTCATAGAGGTCATAGCGATATTATCGCACGAGGGGCAAACTTTAAGAAAGTAATGGCGGAATTGTACGCGAAGGAGACCGGCTATTGTCGAGGCGTCTCCGGATCAATGCATATAGCCGCTTTAGATCTGAACATTCTAGGAGCTACCGGTATAGTGGGAAGCGGTATTCCTTTGGCTAGCGGTGTGGCTCTTGGATCTAAGCTGAAGAAAACCGATCAAGTTACTGTCTGCTACTTGGGTGATGGTTCTACCTGTACAGGAGCTTTTCATGAAGGCCTGACATTCGCGGCCGCTTTTGATTTGCCTGTGCTTTTTGTGTTGGTGAACAACCAATACGAAGAAAGTACGCATTGGACTTATTGGGGCGGCAGACTGAAAAATTTAGCGGAACGAGCGAACGGCTACGGCATAGAGGGTATAAGCGTTGATGGAAATGACGCTATAGCTGTAGCCGAGGTTGCGAGCAAGATAATTCCGAAAATTAGAAAAGGAAAGGGACCTGTATTACTCGAAGGCGTGACGTACAGAATTTACGGTCATCATATGGGAGATCCCGGAGTCGGATACAGGACAAAAGAGGAAATAGAATCGTGGAAGGCACCCGACAAAGACCCGATAAAGCGATTACTTAATTATTTGCTGAAAAATAATCTAATAACTGAAGAAGAAGACAAGGAAATCGATGTGAAGTTGAACGACGAACTCGATGATTCCGTGCAATTTGCCCTTGAAAGTAAAGAGGTGGAGCCTGAGGCTGCTTTTGCAAATAGTGTGTATTGCGGACGTGATGCGTTCAACTTGTCTAAAATATAGGGGGCAATATCATGCGTGAGATAACTTATCGGGAAGCGGTTAGGGAAGCACTGCGGGAAGAAATGAAACGCGATGAAAGTGTCTTCTTGCTTGGTGAGGACATAGGGGTCTTTGGCGGTTCTTACAAAGTAACACTCAACCTGATTGATGAGTTTGGAGCAGAACGTGTGCTTGATACTCCTCTTGCGGAAGAGGGAATCGTCGGTACAGCGATAGGTGCCTCAATGGTCGGCATGCGACCTGTTGCAGAAATAATGTATATAGATTTTTCCACTCTTTCATATGACATGACAATTAACTTGGCCGCCAAACTACGGTTTATGAGCGGGGGAAAACTGAAATTGCCGCTTGTCATTAGAACACAAGAAGGTGGAGGAGTATCAGCGGGCCCTCAACATTCACAGTGTCTGGAGGCTATATACGGGCATATTCCGGGATTAATCGTTGTGTTACCGTCTACGCCTTATGACGCGAAAGGTCTGCTTAAATCTGCGATTAGGGAGGATAATCCTGTCGTTTTCATAGAACACAAAGGTATGTACGGTATGAAGGGGAATGTTCCGGAAGAAGAGTATACGATTCCCCTGGCAAAAGGCGATATCAAGCGAGAAGGAACTGATGTAACAGTTGTTGCATTATCGCGTAGTGTCATATTCGCCTTAGAAGCTGCCGAAAAACTGCAGCTGGAAAATATCAGTGTCGAAATAATTGATCCGATGACGATCAAGCCGCTTGATGAAGATATAATCATAGAATCGGTAAAAAAGACAGGTCGTCTGGTCATTGTTCATGAAGCATGTAAAATGTATGGCTTCGGGGCTGAAATAGCAGCAACAGTTGCTGACAAAGCATTAGATTATCTTGACGCTCCGATAAAGAGGGTTGCCGCCCTTGATGTTCCAATACCCTTTGGAATGCGGTTGGAGAATTTTGTATTACCCAACGTTGAAGACATTATTAAAGCAGTAAAACAAACGATGCTATGACGTATGCATCACGGCTATGGATAAGTGAAATAGGTTAAATCAGATAGTGCATGGGCAGGATATAGTGCGATTTATGCGTGATTATAGGAGGTAAACAATGCCAGTTGAAGTAATTCTCCCTAAAATTGATGAAGCTATGACGGAGGGTAAAATACTGGAATGGCTTGTTAAAGAAGGTGAAGAAGTAGAGGCGGGGACGATTCTTTTCACACTTGAAACGGAAAAAGTCACCTGGGAAGTCGAATCTCCGGCTGCCGGCATTTTAAGCAAACATTTGGCCGAGGCAGGAGACGTTATCAAGGTTGGTGAAATTGTCGCGTATATATTGCACGCTGGTGAGGAAATACCTCAGGCAAAAGAAGATAAGACGTCAGGCGATCAAGAACGTGCCCAGGAAACGACGGATGATAGAAAAGATGCCGGTACCCCTGTTCGTGTAATGTTACCGTCAAATAAGATTAAGGCGTCTCCGATTGCAAAGAAAATAGCTCGTGATCACCATATTGATTTAACATCAGTTACAGGTACAGGACCGGAAGGCAGAATCAAAAAAATAGATGTAATGAATTATCTTGAAAGAGACAAGAAGACTAGTGAAACGTCGCAGGGGGAAGAAAAACAACGCACCGAATATATAGAACTTTCATCGATGAGAAAAACTATTGCAAGAAGAATGACGGAAAGTTTCCAATCAGTCCCGCATTTCTTTTTAACGGTTGAGATAGATACAGGAGAGTTAAAATACGTTAAGGAAAAGTTGGCCAGGAGTATAGAAGATATAACGTCCAGGCGGCTCACCTATACAGATTTATTTATAAAAATTGTATCCAAATCAGTCGAGAGTAATCCTGACATTAATGTTCAGTGGACTGACAATGGAATAGTGCGTCTCAACGAAATAAACATCGGCATTGCGGTAAACGTTGATAACGGCTTGGTTGTACCGGTTCTGAAGGAAACCAGCAAGAAATCTCTGGCAGAAATTACCCTTGACAGGTTTAATCTTGTAGAACGAGCTCGTGAAGGCAAATTGCTGCCGAATGAAATGAAAGGTGGCAGTTTAACGATTTCCAATCTCGGCATGTACGGTATTGATCATCTCTGTCCAATAATCAATCCGCCGGAAAGCTGTATCCTTGGTATCGGGCAGACAGTAGAAAGGCCGGTCTCTCAGAACGGTGAGATAGTAATCCGGCCGATTACCAAGTTTACACTATCGATTGATCACAGAGTCTTGGATGGTGCCATCGGCAGCAGGTTCCTCCAAAGCATCCGAATGCTGACAGAAAATCCATTACTACTCATATGAGTCCTACACGATAGAGAATTGAGGTTGTGAAAGAAATGTCTGATAAGGCTTCCAAAGACATAATTATAATAGGAGGGGGTCCGGGTGGCTATGTTTCAGCTATTCAGGCCGCACAACTCGGAGCACACGTTACCATTATTGAAAAAGAGAATCTTGGCGGTACATGCGTAAATAAAGGGTGCATTCCTACAAAAGTACTTGTCCATTCGGCCGGCATCTTACGAGACATACAGCACTCAAAAGATTTTGGTATTAACGTGTCCGGCTGCTCGGTAGATTTCGCAGCTGTTCAGGCCCGAAAGAATAAGATCGTGAAGCAGTCGCGTGATGGCGTTTCTTACTTGATGCGGAAGAATAAAATTAAAGTCATTGAGGGAGCAGCGTCACTTGTTGAACCCAACCAGGTAAAGGTAAAAAATAAAAATAACGAAAAAGGTGAAATATTCAAAGCAGACGAGATTATCATAGCAACGGGCTCTGAACCAGGTTCTATCAATGTAGAGGGAATAAATCACGAGGCTGTATTAACGAGTGATGAAGTCCTAAATCTGAAAAGTTTGCCTAAAAGCATCGTCATTATTGGAGGCGGTGTCATAGGACTAGAATTTGCTCAGGTATTGCAGAGGTTTGGAGTTTCTGTGACGATCATCGAGATGATGAATCATATAATACCAACTGAGGACGATGAAATTACCAAGCAGTTGGAAAAGGCATTGTCGAAGGAAGGAATTGCTGTATTTACTCAAGCACAGGTGAAGAAAGTAGAAATTTTAGAGACTGGTAACAGTAAAGTTGTTTTTGATGTGAATAATGAAGCAAAGACAATAGAGAGTGAAAAAGTAATGTTGGCAGTTGGTCGTCGCCCTGCTATCAAGAATATTGGTTTGGAAGATGTTGGCGTGCAATTCGATAAAGGTTGTATTGTCGTTGATGAATATATGAGAACATCAGCCCCCGGCATATATGCGATAGGAGACGCTGTCGGAGGTGTCATGCTCGCGCATAAGGCAATGAGTGAAGGTCGATGTGCTGCGAAAAATGCGATGGGTTTGAAGAACATAAGAAATTTGAAGTCGGTACCTCGTTGTATATGGACATCTCCGGAGGTTGCCTCTGTAGGTCTGACCGAGAAAGAAGCAAGAAATCTGCATGAATCAATAGAAATCAGTACATTTCCTTTTTCTGCGAATGGGAAATCCAGAATAATCAATGATACCAATGGCTTTGTTAAAGTTATAGCAGAGACTAAATATGGTGAGATAGTGGGTGTTCACATACTTGGAGCGCATGCGACAGAGCTTATAGCGGAATTGTCTTTAGCCATCCAAATGGAAGCCAGTTTCCAAGAGATAAACGAAACAATTCATCCCCATCCGACTTTGTCGGAAGCAATTTTAGAGGCCAGTCTTGGTTTAGAAGGCGGCATGTTCCATATTTAGTTGTCGGCATTGAGCATGATGAAACCCAGTGTCATTGAACACCTCGAGATGCAAAATAGATGTGAAATATATCACTTGAGTGTCGTCGATTATCAGGATGCCTTTTATGCTCAGAAAACGCTTCAAAATGCCCGCATAAAAAATATGATAAGCGACACCATATTAATTCTGCAACATAACCCTGTTCTTACTATCGGCAAGAAAGGAGCGGATAAAAACATTCTCGTTTCTAAAACATATTTAAACAAGAAAGGCATTCAGGTTCATAATTCTGATAGGGGGGGTGATGTTACTTTTCATTCGCCGGGACAAGTTATAGCATATTTCATTATTGATATTAGGAAACATGAAAAGACTATATATGAGCTTGTTAGAACCTTGGAAGAAATAGTTATTAGGGTGCTGAAAGATTTTAAAATATCGGGAGAAAGACAACCGGGTTATCCCGGGGTTTGGGTGAACGGTGAAAAGATATGCGCAATCGGTTTAAATGTTACTCAAAACATCAGCACTCATGGTTTTGCTTTAAATGTTAACAATGATCTGGAGATTACATCATATATCAACCCATGTGGAATTGTTGATAAGCATGTGACATCCATGTCTAATATCTTGTCAAATCCGGTTGATCTCGAGAAAGTTGTGTTTTCCGTAAAAAAATATAGTGAGATTTTATTATCCTTAGAGTCCCATTTCTCAAAAAACACGCTTGAGAATGTTTTAATGGAAAAGGGATTGAAGGATGCTTTTGTATAATTAAATTAAAGTATTAATTAAGTTATCCGGAAGAGTGGCATTGAATATGAATTATATTATTTAGGTTCGTTGGCAAGTATTTGATACTAATATAATTTGTAAAGACTATCGTGTGAAATTGGAGGAGATTTGATGAGTATATTGTTTGAAGCATCACGTCTGAAGGGGTTGAAAGTACAAAATCGTTTTGTACGGTCAGCGACATGGGAACGGATGGCTGATGAAAACGGTTTCGCAACGCGTGAACTGACAGATTTAATGGTGGGTCTTGCTGAGGGAAATGTTGGCTTAATTATTACAGGTCATTCTTATGTTTTGCCAGAGGGTCAGGCACATCCTCATCAATTGGCAATATACAGTGATGATTACATTCCCATGTTGTCAAAAATGACGGATGAAGTTCATAAAGCAGGAGGCAGAATTGCATTACAAATAGCTCATGCAGGCTTTCGTGCAGATACGACATTAACCCAGACCACTTCATATGGACCATCAGTAATAAAGGACGACGGAGTCGCCATATGTGCCGAAATGGACGCTGATCATATTTCGAATGTAATAAGTTCCTTCGGCAAAGCAGCCCAAAGGGCGGTGGAAGCGGGTTTCGATGCAGTAGAAGTACATGGCGGGCATGGATATCTTGTAAGCCAGTTTTTAGCACCATTGTTTAATAATAGGAAAGATGAGTTTGGTGGAAATATTATAAACAGGTCACGAATATTGGTTGCTATATTACGTGAAATTAAATCTAAGGTTGGTGAGAATGCTCCCGTACTTCTCAAGCTGAATTCAGAGGATTTTTTTGTTGGGGGCTTCACAGGGGATGAAATGCTGAGAGTGGTATCTATTCTTGAGGAGCAGAAAGTAGTTGATGCGATAGAGTTAAGTGGAGGTAATTCATATAGAGGTATTGCTAAGTATTCTCCAGTAAGGACAGGACCCATTAAAAATATTAAGGATGAAGCATGGTATGAGGAAGCAGCAAAGCAATACAAGAAACTATGTTCCATTCCTTTAATTTTGGTTGGAGGAATTCGATCTTTCGAAACAGCCGAAAGGTTAGTGACGAGCGGGATCACGGACTACGTAGCGATGGCACGACCATTTATTTGTGAACCACGTCTCGTTAAACGCTGGGAAATAGGCGACATAGCGAGATCAAAATGCAAATCAGATACGCTGTGTTTTTCCAATATACTGGATGGCGGATTATTTCACTGTGTAACATATGAGAAAGCAAACCATTAATACTGCCGCTATTACGTTAATGGGCAGATGTTCCCAAGGTAGCAATTATGTTCGAACAAGAAAAAATTGGTAATATTTTTGTAACCAAAACAAACACTACATCACCTAGAGACATACCAATTGTATTTGTTCACGGTGCTTTTCATGGCAGTTGGGTGTGGCATAACATGATGGATTATTTCGCTCGTGATAATTGGCAGAGCATTGCCGTCGATTTAAGAGGTCATCATAAGAGCGCAGGTTTTTCAAACAGAGAACTAATAAAAACGGGAATAATAGATTATGTGGTTGACGTTGATGTTGTATTGAATAATTTGAAAATACAAACGCCCATAGTGATTGGACATAGTATGGGTGGCCTCATATCCGCCAAAATTGCAGAATCTTACGATCTGAAAGGGCTTATTTTAATTGCACCAAGCCCTCCTGCCGGCGTCAAAAGTGGTTTGAACATAGGGTCCATTGACGTCAATAAGCCATTGATTTTGGACAATACAAAAATGGAGGAGCTTTATTTAAAACAAGTGCCCCGAGAAAGAAAGACCGAATACGAGTCTCTATTTGTACCCGCATCACCGCGTGCAATAAAGGAAATTGCCGATGGTTTGATTTACGTGGAAAAAACGAAAATATCCTGTCCCGTTCTCGTTATAAACGGAATGCTGGATCCCCAACATAACAAAGGTGAAGACCTGCGAGTGGCTGAATATTTTAACGCGCCCTGCATATCCTTTCCAGGTATGGGGCATGATATGATGATAGAAACTCAGTGGTCTCATGTGGCTCAAATGATATCTATGTGGTTGCATTATGTCGTGTGAAACGACACCAGAAGAAATGGAGGAATTCAAAATGGCTCGTGTAGAAGGAAAGGTTGCAGTAATAACAGGAGCAAGTCGTGGCTTGGGTAAAGCTATTGCTGATACATTGGCGCGGGAGGGGGCTGATATTGTCATTTGGGACATTGTTGAGGAGAGAGCGCACGCGGTCGTCAATGAGATTAAAGCTGAATATGGAAGAAGAGTACTTTTTTCGAGAGTCAATGTCGCAGATAGTTCTGAAGTTTACGAAGCAGCGGATATTGCATTAAAAAAAATGGGATCTATCGACATACTGGTTAACAATGCCGGGATTGTATCTACAGCGCCAACAATTCTTGATTTGACGGAAGAACAATGGAACCTGGAGGTTAATGTAAATTTAACCGGCACCTTCTATTGCACAAAATCAGTTCTAAAGCATATGATTGATAAATGTTCAGGCAAAATAATAAACATTGCGTCGATGGCTGGTGAGTTAGGTCGACCGATCACAAGCGCAGGATATTCCTCATCAAAAGCCGGGGTTCTGGGATTAACCATGTCTGTTGCTCAATCTGTGGCAAAATATGGTGTTAATGTAAACGCTATTTGTCCCGGTATAATTCTAACGGAAATACACAAGGCTTATTCCGATGAGGAGTTAAAAAAACTTCAAGCTGACATACCATTCAACAGGGGTGGAAAAGAGAATATTCATGGTTTTCCGCAGGATATTGCTGACGCAGTGTTATTTCTCGCTTCGAGTGAATCTGACTACATAACGGGTACAAGGATCAGAGTCAATGGTGGTTCATTAATGGGATAAACGGTGTTTACTACTTCTTTTGTGTATTCATTTTTACGTAAAGCACGTGAGACCTTAAATGGTTTAAGAAATGAGAGCGAATATGAATTTTATAAGACAAAATTTAAAAGAGATGATGGACGCGAGGGCAGGCCGAATAATTGTTGCAATAGGAGTTTCAAATGGAATGGAAGCGAAACTTCTATACTCAACGATCACTAATCTCTATGAAAAGAAGAAAATCCCATCCTACATTTCTGGTTTCATTACTTATGTATCTGGATATCTTGCTTCTGCTAATTATGGATTCCCGGATATGGGCTACTTATTGCGCGAGCAGATTGTCAGGCAGACGGCAACGATCGAGCAAGCCACTTGGATGGCAGCATTGAACAATAAATATCCAGCATTTCCCGTCGGTGTGGATATCGATACAGGTTACGGAAGTGAGCCGTTCTCTATTGTTTTGACCTGCCGACAAGTTCATCGCGCTGGTGGACAATATGTTCAGATAGAAGATCAGTACGCAATCAATAAAAGTTGTGGTCATATGGCAGGTGGACACGGTGCAGGCAAAATGATCATTAGTCAGGATGAAATGATAAACTTAAAACTTAAACCAGCGGTTGAATATGCAAATTCGGTTGACGATTTTACTATTGTTGCAAGAACTGATGCTATTGCTGTTGACGGCCTCGATAGTGCTTTGGAACGTATGAATGCATATAAAAATGCTGGCGCAAAAATACTTTTTGTGGAGGCGCCACAAGGAGAAGAACAACTAAAGATTGTTGCAGACGAATTCAAGGATTCAGAATCAATAAATCTTGCAAACATGATTGAACAGAGCCCTCATACCCCTTACAAGTCGCCCAGAGATCTACAGGAAATGGGTTTTGGAATCGGGTTGTATTGTATCGGTGGTATTATGGTTGCTAAAGAAGCACAGCATAAGTATTATGAGACACTAGCTAAAGGCGATAACGTCCTGAACCTTATTGGTGGAACAGGCGAGGAATGGTTTGACGGTTTTAATAGCATGATCGGACGAGATTTTTGTGAACAGTTCAACTCTTTTTTCCATAAGTTTCTGTGATAAATTATCAAATATTCAGGTGGATCAATTTCTGCGGTCTTTCCGGTTCGGCCATGACGTCCCTTGAACGGGCATCGGGCACTGCCGTTTCCACGCAGGCCGTCCGCCGTCGTATGCGGCACCATTTTACCGTCATATTCGGTGTCGACGAGATGACGCCTTTACCTGCATCGCTTCAGACAACGCCCGATCCCGACGAAACCGACTGCAAGGAATTGTAAAGAAATGACCGACACAGGAAAGAATGAAAACAGAAGAATTCCCAAACCGCCATGGCTGAAGACACGCCTTCCCCGTGGCGCGGAATACGAGCGTGTCCGCAGTCTCATCAACACGAATCGGCTCCATACCGTCTGCGAGGAGGCAAAGTGCCCCAACATATGGGAATGCTTCGCGGCGGGAACGGCGACCTTTCTCATTATGGGCAGGCACTGCACGCGGAACTGCCGTTTCTGCGCCATTGCAACGGGACCCGCCTCTCCGCCCGACCCGGACGAACCGCGTCGTCTCGCCCAGGCCGTCTCAGTAATGCGTCTGAGCTACGTCGTTGTCACCTCGGTGACGCGCGACGATCTCGCCGACGGCGGCGCCTCCTGCTTCGCCTCCACGATCAATCACATTCACAGAGAATGCCCTCAAACCCTCGTGGAAGTGCTGATCCCCGACTTTCAGGGAGACGGCGACGCACTTCAAATCGTCATCGCGGCGAAACCTGCTGTTATCAATCATAATATTGAAACCGTGAGCCGTCTTTACCCATCGGTCAGACCCGGCGCCGTCTATGAACGATCACTTCGTCTTATCGAGTCCGTGTCGCAGTGCGGCAGTGATATCCGCACGAAATCGGGACTCATGCTCGGACTGGGAGAAACATGCGCGGAAATACGGAAAACTCTGGACGATCTGCGGTCCGCCGGCTGTGACATCCTCACTCTCGGTCAATACCTTCAGCCCACGCCCCGACATATCCCCGTTGAAAGATATGTCACTCCCGAGGAATTCGATGCTTGGCGCGACGAGGCCCTGGCACGGGGCTTCGCCGATGTGGCAAGCGGCCCCTTCGTCCGCAGTTCTTACCGTGCCCACAGTCTGTACACCCAGGCACGGACGGTGATGACAACATAAACCCATGTAAGAAGATATTATAATACGGTATCTTCCCGCTTCGCCAGGAAGAGAAAATCGCCTATTTTGTCGTTGTCGAAGAGTGTCTCCTCGGGCCAGGTCCTGATTTCCGCATTTACCTTAAAACCCGCCTCCCGGAGGTCGTCGATCACGTAGTCATAGAAAACCTTGTATTCATCCTCGCCGCGCGCGGAAAGGTCGCAGATGTTCCGCCATGCCGCGATTTCTTCCTCCGTCGGCGATTCATGCTGTTCCATCCACGCGATCCTTTTTTCGTAGAATTCCCGGTTCGCTTCAGCGAAAGACAGTCCGTCGTCAAAGGGGCGAATGAGCATGTCGTACAGTACGAATGTCCCTCCGTCGACGAGACCGTCATGAATTTTCTTCAGGAGGGCCGATTTCTTCTCGTTCACGACGTGATGGTAGGCATTGACAAGAAAGACGACATCATATCGACCTGATGGTTCGAAGGTCATAACATCGGAGCAGAAGAAATGAAAACTGTCATGGTCCCGCAGTCGTTCCCGGGCACTTTCCAAGAATTCCACATTGATATCGACTCCCGTATAGTCGATGCCGGGAAAGGCGCTCAGCATATGTGCGAAAAATCCGGTTCCGCAGCACATCTCCAGGATGCGCGTGCGGGGTAGCAGATCCTTCACTTCGCGGAGTATCCGAGAAAATGTCTGCTCGACGTAATCATCCGTAAAAAACGTGTCGTAGTATTCCGGCGGCTCGTGATAAATATTGTCATAATCGTGGTTCATTCCCAATCCACACTTTCGTTTGCTTTCACGCCCACCAGAAACCCACGGCAACGAGAAAAGGCGTCAGCACGGATATCGCTACGTTCATCGTCATAAAGGGAACGAGGCGTTCCGTCCTGTCCGCAAAATAAATGGCTCCCGCCGCGGCGGGAACGGCCAGGATGATAGTTGCCAGTCCCATGAGTGTTGCCCGGGGCATGACGCCGAAGGCCACGCCCCCGGTAATGGAAACATAGGCGGCGCACAGAAAGAGCGTGTAAATATAACTGCTCTTCCGCCTTCCCATGGTAATGGGACAATGCCTGCGGCCCACGGTCCTGTCCGCGTCTGAATCGGGAAACTGATTGAGAAGAAGCAGGTTGCCCACCAGGAAAAACGGAACAAGTGACGCCGCGAATGCCGCACAAGAATAATGACCGGTAAGGGCGAAATCCGTTCCCATGACCATGAGCGGTCCGAACCCGAGCCCCGGTGCAACGAGGCACATAAAAGGATGCCGAACGATCCACGGCGTATAGAAAACGATGACAATGAGACCCAGAATGCCGAGAGGCAGAATCGCCATGCCCCATACGACGGCAAAAATCACACCGACTAGCGCGGTGAGTACCAGTGTTCCCACTGCAATGAGAAGGGTGTGTCCCGCAAGTTCAGGGCGTGCCGGCAGTGATCCGCTTCCGCCGCTGAAGGGTGTCCTGTGCGTCTTGAAGTCGAGCCCGCTTTTGAAGTCGAAATACTCGTTGAAGGCATTGACGCTCACATGTGCCGCGATGGCACCGATCATAACAATGACCACGAAGAGACCGTTCACGCGGCCCGTGCTCCAGATGGCGCTCCCCACGCCGACGGCAACACAGGCCGGCGTGAGAATGATGAAAGGCAGCCTCAGAGGTCCCAACAGATACGTCCATTCGTGTTTCATACATCTCCCTCATTATTGAATAAATATTTTTACGGGATATGTGTATCCGGTTTCTCCAGATAAGACCGTGTCTTGCCGCTCATATATCGTATCAATCCACGACAAGCTTCCCCACAAGGTGGCGAACGGATGCGATGTCATGGCGTTTCAGGTAGTCCTCGATCCCATCGATTATTTCCATCGTCACACCGGGATTGACAAAATTCGCCGTTCCCACCTGGACGGCTGACGCGCCGGCGATGAGAAAGGCGATGGCGTCCTCCGCCGTCATGATGCCTCCCAGACCAATAACCGGAATGGAAACGGCCCGGGCCGTCTCCCATACCATGCGGAGCGCCACGGGCTTCACCGCCGGGCCGGAGAGCCCGCCGGTAATATTCCTGATATGGGGCCGTCGTGTTTCTATGTCCACCGAAAGGCCGAGCAGCGTGTTGATAAGGGACACCGCGTCGGCACCGGCATCTTCACAGGCCCGGGCGATAACCGTTATATCCGTCACGTTCGGTGTCAGTTTAACGATGACGGGCCGCTCTGAAACAGCTTTGACCCGTCGCGTCACTTCAGCAGCGATGGCAGGATCCGCGCCGAAGGCCAGCCCCCCCCTCTTCACGTTCGGGCACGATATGTTGACCTCAATGGCATGAATGCCCTCCGTTGTTCCGGCGATGGATGCCACCTCCACGTATTCATCGACCGTATCGCCGAATATGTTCGCGACAACGACAGTATCGAAGCCTTTCAGGAAGGGCAGCTTCGTATCCACGAATGCACGGATGCCGACATTTTCCAGCCCTACGGCGTTCAGCATCCCCGCCGTTGTTTCCATGATACGGGGCGGAGGATTTCCCTCTTTTGGCTGCGGTGAAAGCCCCTTGACGACGACGGCACCCAGGCGTTCGATCTCCACGTAGGGCGCAAACTCCTCGCCGTAGCCGAAGGTACCCGATGCCGTCATAACGGGGTTCTTGAGCATCAGACCGCCGATCTCCACGGTCATGTCCGGTTTCATTTCCCCTGTCTCCTCACTCCCAGAGAATATCTCTTACATTGAAAACGGGCCCGTCCGTGCACACCCGTTTGTATGCCGTTGATCCGTCGCTGCCGATCGTTTTTATGGCACAACCCAGGCACGCCCCGACGCCGCATGCCATCCTCTCTTCCAGGGAAACCTGACACCACAGAGACGATTCTTTCAGTAATTTCGACAATTCTTTCATCATCGCAGACGGACCGCAGGCGTAGACGGCACTCTCCTCTCCAAAGAGAGACAAATCGCGACGAAAGGCGTCAACCACCGTGCCCCGCAGACCACGACTTCCATCGTCAGTACAGACGTGCGTCTCTGAGCACAGTTTCTCCGTGCGTTCACACCCAACGAGGTCTCCAGACGTCGCTGCACCGACATAGGCCATAATGGACGTCCAACTCCCCGTCACGTACCGGCTGTACCACTCGGCAAGAAATCCCAGCGGCGCGATACCCATGCCTCCGGCGACAAGAATAATTTTCTCCTTCTTATGGGTGCAATCAAATCCCGTTCCCAATGGTCCGAGAACACTCAGGGATTCACCGACGCGGATTTCGGACATGGCCCGCGTGCCCTTTCCCGCTATCTTGTATAGGATCTCGATCCCCGTTTCCCCGGCATGGCCATCGACATGATATACCGAAAAAGGTCGCGGCAGAAAAGGAACCTGCCGATTGCCCATTCCCACCATGACGAACTGACCCGGACGAACATCCCGAAACGCCGATGGCACGGTGATACCGATCACGTAGTGACCGCCGCCCAACGCGCGGTGCGCGTAAACCGTCCCCGATATATACAGTGATGCATCGTTTCTCATATGTTTCTTTTTTTCATGACAGCCGCCACATCCGCCCAGAGTATGACGGCATCTTCACCCGTCTCGGCATAGTAATTTCGACGAATGCCGCGCACGGTAAAATGGAATTTCTTATAGAGCCTTATGGCCGCAATATTAGAGGGTCTGACCTCCAGCATCGCCCACCGAATGCTGCGCGACATCGCGCCATGGAACATCTCTTCTATGAGATATGATGCGATTCCATGCCGCCTCCATTCCGTCCTGACGGCAATATTTCGAAGGTGCATCTCATCAAGAACCAGGGAATAGCTGATATAACCGACGATCAGTCCGTCTATCTCAGCAACGCGTGTCCGGCAGAGCGGCGACTGGAGCTCCTCACGAAACATACCTTCCGACCACGGCGTTGGAAAGGACACGGCTTCGATCGACAGAATTTCAGGGAGATCATCGACTCCCATGTCTCGTGTAACGACACTTGCATTTTCTTCATGTAATATCTTCGACATTGTGGACGACTTATACCGCATTGCCTCAGGCTTCGGACATCACTGTCCTGTCACCCCGATTTTTAAAACCTGTCAGACACGCCGCGCCGGCGTGTTGTCGCTTCCTACCGCGCGAGAGCACATCCTCCCATAAGAGCATAGCCGATACCCGCGATATGGCTGGCCACGTTTGTCGCCGTCACGGGGACATAGCATACGGCATCATGAACTCCGCTGTAAAGAGACACACAACAGCCAGAATCGCAAAGAGTGGAAGAGCCCGCCGTACGGCGACCGTGGTGAGCGTCACGGCAATGCCCAGAAACGGAATAAAATAGTATATCCAAATAAGTGCATCTCTGACATCAGTACTGAGGTACGGAACCAGCCACAGCAAGAAATAACAAGCTGGGACGCAAAAAGCCGCGATTACACCCACGGAGGCGAGAAAACTTTTCATAACCCCGGCGAAATGGATCGATGAAATTCCCTTCATGTCACCCTTTTCCGCCAGTTCACGCGCCGAGATCGCCAGTGCATTATTCGACAGTGCAATTTTTTCTTCCACTTTCTGGGCGATGATACCCACCGGCACAAAAACAAGTATGGCCAGAGCAACGAGTTCCCGAGACACACCGCCGATGCCTGCCCCCACTATGATGGCAACACCGGTTGCCAGAATACTCACAACGGTGTCATTCGGCGGGATATACACACCCAAGGGGATACGATTGATCCATAAAAGCTCGACAAAGGCACCAACGGTCAACCCTGTTTTTACATCACCGAGAAGAAACCCGATGACGGGACCGGCAATGACCGGTCGCGAGACCATGATCTGAATGACCGTCCTGTCCAGGCAGAGAATGCCGCCGGCAATTACAACCGTTACAACCTTTATCCACATGGACTGATCTCCGCCTGGCAAACACGCCTATCCCTACTCGAGGTCGTCTGCTATTTCTTTGAAATTAACGGGTTTGTCGCGAGGGACACTTTGAACTTCCACGACGACGCCGTGTGCAATAAGTTCCCGCAATCTTTTTACATCGCTCCTGTCAAGAACGGTCGCCGGTGACACGCAGCAAATACCGTCATCATCATGGACATTCCCGATATTGACCTTCTCGTAGTGAAAACCGCTGCGATAGGCAAGCAAAACGTCATCGATCTCTTTGAAGAGGACTATGGCCCTCTGGCCGGCATGGTCGCCGTTGCCGTAGGACTGGACGAAATCCGACACGCTGTAAACGCTCACGTCGATATCACTGGGCACGGCCATTTTAATAACCGACTCCCTGAAAAGATCAGAGGCAACGTCATCGTTGACCACGATAATACTGGAAATGCGTAGAGCAGGCAGCCATCCTTCCAGTATCTGGCCGTGGACCAGTCGGTTATCTACTCTTACCATTAAGAAATTCATTACTCATCAGACTGCCCGTGAGGCATTGACGCTATGTGCCGGCCTTTCGCGCCAGGACTTCACTTGCCAGGTATATGTTTTTCTTTCCGTATTCCTTTATTTTCTCTGCACATTCCGCAAGAGAATTCTTTCCCCTCAACTCACACATTTTCAAGAGCATCGGCAGGTTGACACCGGTAACTACCTCGACTTTATTCTTTTTGAGGAAAGACAAAGAGATGTTAGACGGCGTACCGCCGAAAAGATCGGTCAGGATCATGACGCCTTTTCCGTTGTCCGCCTTTTTGATGGCGGCGATCATTTCTTTCTTAACGGACTCGACACTCTTCGTCGCGTCAACCGATATGGGGGTGACATCCGAGATGTCACCCTTTATAAATTGTGCAACGTTAATCAGCTCACGGGCAAGATTGCCGTGAGTTATCACAAGGACTCCGATCATCGTTCCCCCCGGACGTCGTTGATGGAGAACTAGGCTAAAAGATTACCCCTCAGATGTCAAGAAATTACGGTCTTGACACCCCCGAGTTCTTACCCGTATAGTCGTCCCAAGACATCCGCCGTGAATCCGGATATTTCCTTTCTTTTGCACCATGCCGCTGCAATGGACGGTATCCGTAGTGTCACCGCGCGGGAGTCTCAGGCATTGAAAAAAATGCACGTTATCCAGGTAACGGAAAAGCGAACAAGGCAATAAACGATGAGCACAAAAGAAGTGAGGACATGCCCCCTATGCGGTGCTGAAATGACCCTGTATAAGAATCCCGTTCCGACCGTAGATATCATCATTGAGTGGAACGGGGAAGGAATCATACTCATACACCGCAAGAACACGCCCTTCGGATGGGCTTTGCCCGGAGGGTTTGTCGATTACGGGGAATCCCTCGAAGACGCCGCGGTCAGAGAGGCTCGGGAGGAAACATCTCTCCATGTCACGCTGCTCCGTCAGATGCACACGTACTCGAAACCCGACCGCGATCCGCGTCAGCATACCATCTCCACTGTCTTCATCGCTCGGGCGACGGGCACACCCCATGCCGCCGATGACGCGGATAATATCGGCGTCTTTACGGCATCCCGTCTTCCCGAACCTATTGTCTTCGACCACGGCAATATTTTGAAAGATTATTTCGGGAATTACGGGAATGGGGCATCAGTACGACGCTGACTTTGTTCGCAATACCGACGCTCGTACTGCACTTCCCCCTGTGGTTTAATATCCGGTTGTAATTGAATCGGCCTGTCACCCGGTGCATTATGAGCCAATTGATTACATCATTTTCTTCGCACGTTCTCTACCTTACCTCGACGGGCAGACTTGCCCGCCGTCTTTTGGATATCTATCGATGCCAGTGCATCGAGGCGGATATTGATGGATGGTTCGTCCCCGCGATTTTCTCCCTCAATGAGTGGCTTCATCGGCAGTGGACCGAATCCTGGCCTGAATCGTACCCCGCGCCGGATATTCTCCGTTTCATGCTCTGGAAAAAGGCAGTCGCCGGAGATCATCCGCCGGGCGTCATCGAGAACGACGCATCCCTCTACCGTCTTCTGGACGAAACATACGGGGCACTTATTCGCCATGGGCAACAACCGACAGGGGGATTCCCCTCCACGCCTCTCGTTGAATGGCGCCGAAGCGTGAGTCGCGTCTTTCAATCATTAATGTCCGAACAGGGATACTTTCACCCCGCGGAGTTGCCTCTCCGCGTCAAGAATTCCATGAACGACGGTTCAATACCCCTCCCCCCGAACATTATCCTTGTCGCCTTCGAATCACCGCCGCCCTGCGAGGATGTATTCTTTTCCTTTCTCAGGAAAATGACGGCGGTGACTGAGATACAGGTTCCCTGCCGCGACGCGGGAATGCTCAGCGCCATAGCGCTGCCCTCCCAGGAACAGGAAGTCCTCTATTGCGCGCACCGTCTCGTCGAGGACGCGCAATGTCATCCACTGCACCGTATTGGCGTCGTCGTTCCCAATTTGAATCTCTACGGTGACATGCTCCGCCGGCACTTTACTGATATCATGGGCACAGCCACCGCAGAAACGGAGCAATTCGTTAACATATCCCTCGGTCGACCGGTGAGTAACTATTCACTCGTCAGCGCCGCACTGCTTCCCTTTCGTTTTCTCATGGACGGCCAATCCCGTCACGTGCTGCTCAGTTTACTGCTTTCCCCGTATTACGCACTGTGGCGTGAATCACGGTCTCACCTGGTACGCGCCGATCATATCTGGAGACGCAACGGCGCCGACCGCGATCTTGAACATCTCTGTAACACCCTTCGGTCGCGGGATCCCGTTCTTTTTTCGCTGCTATTCAAGTCACTGCCGGATGTTTTTCGCGCCCTCGCATCCCATCCCGCCGGCCACAGAAAAAAGGCACATGAATGGATTGACACAATGCGCGCGCTCTGGTCGGCACTTGAATTCCCCGTCATGTCCAGCGAGGCCGACGAACTCGCCTGGCGCCATTTCTCCGCCATTCTCACCTCCATCGCCCGTGACATACCCGGGGAATTCATGACCGGTACTGAGTATCTGGCGCTGATCAACGACGCCGTTTCTCACGAAACCACGCAACCGCGGTCATTCGAAAATGCAGGTATTCAGGTCATGGGCATGATCGAGTCCCGGGGTCTCGATTTCGACCGTCTGTATTTCCTCGACATGAACGACCGGTCTCTGCCGCAACCGGTGCGTCCCCTCCCCTTCCTGGATCCCGTCGAGCGGGCACGGATCCAGGGTGGAACAACGGAGAGTCAGTATGTCTTCTCGGAACGAATTGTCTCGAACATCGTGGCCATGACACCCGACATCACCCTCCTCCGTGCGGAAGAAGACGAAGGGAAACCGCTGGTACCGTCGCCCTTCTGGCCGGACGCATCGTCCCGGACTCATGTCGATATATGGAAAAACCCCGGTCCCGCGTTGATGCGTGCTCCGTGGCTGGCCTCCGCTTTCCACGGTCTTTCTCTCCAGGATCACGACGCTCCGTCCTTTCTCAAAAGGGCGAAATTTCTCTCACGACAGTTGGATATAACCCCGCCCGGACCGGAGCGCTTCGACTCGCACCCCGGCATACCGCCGGAACTCTCGGTCGCCGACATTCGACGTGCCTTCGCCTGCCCGTATACTTTTTTCATCAAGCATTTATGCGGCATCGAGCCGCTCGACGATGTACAGACACCTCTCTCACCCCGCGACCGCGGTAGCAGGATACACCAAATCTGCGCGCGTTTCACCGCCCTGCAACGTGACAGAGGTATCGACCTCATCGCCGACAGGGAAGAGGCGATGGACCTCCTCGCGGAGTGTATAGACGACGTTTTGTCAGACGATTCCCATGACCCCTTCTGGTACTTCGAACGCTCACGCCTCCTGGATCGTAACGGCCCCCTCCCGACGGGTCTCCTGGTAAAGTGGATCGACAACGAAACGGAACGATACGCTAACGGCGCCCGCTGCCGTGCGGAGGAGATCACCTTTGACGGTGTGTGTGCCACGGGCTGGCCTTTCTCCGTCCGCGGCAGGATCGACCGTGTCGATATCGATGCCGGTACGATCGTCTGCTGGGACTACAAGACAGGCACACAACCGCGCAAACCCGATATTGTCCGGCATTTTATCGATCCCCAGTTACCCCTGTACTCCCTGGCAGTGGCCGGCGGGCGTATTCCTCTGCCACCGGACGCCGGGAAACCAGCGGAACAGGCGGCGGGTTACATCCAGTTGAAGTCCGAAAAGGAAGTCAAAGCTGTACTGATCCCTGAACTTGAATCCTCCCTCGGACCCTGGACGGAAAAAATACGGGAGATGGGTCGCCTTCTCCAGGACGGGTCTTTTGTCGCCTGTCCCGCCCCATTCTCGTCCGATCAAAACAGGAAGACTGTCTGCCGTGACTGCGCTTTTCGACCATTGTGCATCAAGGGGCTCCAGTCGGTCCTTACACACGACGAGCATGGTGAAAACAACAATGACCGTTCCTGATGAACAAGAACGCCTGGCGGCGCTCGATACGACAACATCGCACCACGTGGAATCACCCGCCGGTGCGGGAAAAACCCTCCTCTTGACGACACGATTTCTCAAGCTGTTGACGGAAGTGCGCCATCCCCGTGAAATCGTCGCCCTCACCTTTACTGAGAAAGCCGCACGGGAAATGAAAAGCCGCATCGCCTGCTATCTCAGAATGGCCCTCGCCGATACGCCACCCACGTCCGAATTCGAAAGGAAACTGTACGGGTACGCGGCGGAAGCCGTTCACAGGCATCGTGACGCCATCCACTACCTGACGTCGTCAGACGGTCTCCTGATCATGACCTTTCACGCCTTCTGTTACTACATGATGCAGAGGGCGCCCCTCGAGGCAGGCGTCGCTCCGGATTGCCGCATTGTAGCAGATGTCGACTTTCGCACTATGTGTCATGATGCCGTCACCGAGTCCATGACCCGGATCGCCCAGGAGGCGGATGGTACACCCGTGAAAAACGCCCTCGAAGGACACCTCCTTCGACTGAACGGCGATTTCCGGCAGCTCGCCGAGGACCTGACGACGGTTATTCGAAACCGGGGTCTTTTCACGGATATTGTTTCCACCATCGCCGACAGCGGTGGCGACACCGAGGCCCTTGCCGACACCCTGCACAAACGACTGGAAATCTATATCAGAAACCGCCTCCACCACCTCCGTACCATCTTTGCGGCGACACCCCTCGGTGCCGAATGGTCCTTTCTCATCGAAGACCTCCGTGATCACGCGGCCGTCGCGGGTGACGCTCTGCCCCCCGAACTTCCCGGCACACACTGGCACGACCTACCGTCGTGGCAGTCCGTCGCGTCCTGTCTTCTGACAAAACAAGGCGCCCCGCGCAAATCGTTCGGTCCATCGTCGGGATTCTACAGCGGTTTCAAGAAGACGCGGTGGGGCTCGCTGATTTCGTCTCTAAGTTCTCCCCTTACCGGGCAACTGCAGGACATCGTGTTATTTCCCCCGCACGATGACATCAATCGCGACAACATCGCACTGACGGACTTTCTCATCCTCGCCGCCGAGACAATCGTGCACTTCGAGGCCATGCTCCGGAAGCGCCACTGCGTTGACTTCACCGGACTGGAACAGGCGGCCCTCCGGCTCCTCAACGACGAAGACCCCTCGGACCTTCACTTACATCTCGATTCCACTCTCCGTCACCTGCTCGTCGACGAGTTCCAGGATACCAATTACGCCCAGTGGCGGATGATTCAGCAGCTCACCAGCGGCTGGCAGCCCGGCGACGGCCGGACCGTTTTTCTCGTAGGCGACCCGAAACAGTCTATTTATTCCTTTCGAAACGCCGAAGTCCAACTGTTTTTCCGCGCCGCAGAGGGCATACCCCTGCCTTCCGGCGGTACCCTGCCCCTGTCGCACCTCACACTGACCACCAACTTTCGCTCCACAGGAAAACTTATCCGGTGGACAAACGACATATTCAGTTCCACCGTCATGGCGAACCCCGACACCGACGTGGATGAAGTGTTCTATCATCCCGCATGCCCCGTTGACGACGCACCGGACGGAGACGACATCAGCCTCACTGTCTTTGCAAAAGACACGAAATCGGAGGCCGTCTCACAAGAGGCTCAGTGGATCGCCGGTTCAATCAAGGACACAATCGCCCGGACACAGGGCAAGGAATCGATTGCCGTTCTGCTCTTTACACGCCGTCGACTGACGACCTACCTCTCCGCGCTGAAGGACACATCGATTCCCGCTCAAATCCAGGAAGGACTCTCCCTGACCGATCGACCGGAAGTCAGTCACTTGCTGCACGCCTGCCGCTTTTTCGCCCGCCCGCACGACGACTGCGCCGCCGTATCCCTCCTTCGTTCACCCTGGTCGTGGTGCGATCTCGACACGGTTCACTCTGTCTCCACGCAGACGTCTTTTTCATGGCAGGAGAAAATACGGCGCGCCAGCACTCGCTCCCCGGTGCTGGAAAACCTTTCCACGGCACTCGACACGGTCGTTAAGCGCCTCGGTCGCGACTCTTTGGGCGACGTCGTCCGCCGTTTCTGGGAGGATTGCAACGGCCCTGCCGCAACCGCCTATATTTACGGTATGGCGGGTGTGGCCAACTGCCGCCATTTTCTTCAGTTGCTCGACGGGCTCGAACAGGGCACACCTCTGGAAACGGTAAGACGCCTGGAGAGCGGCCTGGATGAACTGTATGAGCCGGCAGACCCCACGACGACGGACTCACCCGTTTCCGTCATGACCATTCACAGGGCCAAGGGTCTCGAGTTCGACAGGGTATTCATCCCGGCACTGGACTGGCGCCCCCTGGCCGACCGGCCCACGGACCGTCAGCCCTACCATGTGGAAACCGTCCCAGGCTGCGAGGGGCTACATATGATCGCTATGCCGCCCGACCGGCGATATGACGACACCGGCTCCGCCTATACCGTGGTGAAAGACCTCACCGACAAAAGGCGGTGGGGTGAGGCGAAACGGTGGTTCTATGTCGCCGTCACCCGGGCACGGAAATCACTTGTCATGAGCGCCGCATGCCGTTGTAATGATGACGATATTTCCATACCGAAGAATAGTGTTCTTTCGTGGGTATGGGAACACTACGGACTCGATACGGGCATGACCCTGCCCGCTACTTCAGACCTCACCCTGTCCGTGAATCCTCCCGTCCCCCCTGCGGTACGGGATCAGGAGCCCGCACATCCACGCCCCGATGGAACTGCATGGACCGTTACACCCGAATCACCACCCTATGTCATGACCACACCACCTTCTCATGATTCCGACGCCGCCTTCCAGCAGGCCGAATCGTCGCTCCAGTACGATGCGGCAGCGGGAGATCGTCACCGCATCCGGGGTATTCTTATACACAAACTGTTGCAGACAGCTATCGACGGTGCATCCATGCCGTCTGAAAACTCCGTTGTCCGCGCGTTGCGGGCTGAGGGCATGACCCCGTCCGATGCCGCTCACGCCGCAGGCAACCTCATCGACGAAGCTGCTGCGACCCTGAACGACCCTTTTATCAAAGAACTCGTTACGACCGCGGGAAACAATGTGAAAACGGAATGGAGGATCGAGAACATTCCTATCACCGGCCACATTCGGCCCGGTATCATCGACCTCGCCGTTCATGACGGAAGAAGATGGTGGATAATCGATTTCAAGACATCCCGGCCTTACGATGGTGAATATCTCGATGAATTTTTCGCGCGGGAAGTCCGCCTCTACCATTCCCAGATCCAGGCGTACGAGGAAATGATCCGGGCGGCGACAGGCGACGGTTCTTCGAATACGAAGAAAGGGCTGTACTTCACGGCCTTTCAGCGGTGGTATGAGCTGAACTTCTGATAAATGACATTGACATTTGGAAATCAATTATTAGAATAAATTTGTAATGGACGCGTCACAGAAAGGTATCTGCATGGCAATGAATCTTTACCGTTGCAAGAAGACTCGTGAATTTATTACGGGACCCTGTCACGACAAAACCTGCGAATGGTGGCTCAAAAACGAGACATTCTGCAATTGTACATGGGTTGCCTGTAATTACGGGCCCTTCACCCTTGAAGAGGTCGGTGAGATGATGGGCGTAACCCGGGAACGCATACGCCAGATCGAAGCAAAAGCACTGAAAAAACTTCAGCACCGCAAACGCAAGGATCAATTGAGAGATTTTGCCTCTCATGTTTTCGAAGAGCGCTGACCTACTCTTTCTCTTTCTTTTTTTTCTTCCGTGACTGCAGCTCTTCGAGAAATTTACTCATATATTCCTTTCTTTCTTCACGTGAAAAGAGAAGCGCGGACACTTCAAATTCGTGTTCCAGAGCGCTTGCCTTGTCCAGACGTGGGGAAACATCGGAAATACGTTTTACCGCTTCCAGCGCCTTGCCGGACCTCTGTGACAGGGATTGGGCAAGCTCACATGCCTCGTGCATGAATTTCTGGGGCGTATGGACTTTATTCACCAGCCCGATACGCAACGCCTCCATGGCACCGATCGGTTCTCCCAGCAGTGTGATTTCTTTTGCCTTGGCCGTACCGACGATGCGCCGCAACGGATCAAAAAGCGGGTTCAAACCGAACCGCAACTCGGGATGCCCGAATATGGCCATCTCCGATGCAACGATTATGTCACACATCGTGGCGAGGTTAAAGCCTCCTCCCAGCGCGATACCGCCGACTGCTGCCACCACGGGCTTGCGACACATATATACCGCCTTCAGACAGGAGGTAATCGATTCAAAATAATCATCGACACTTCCTTCGGGCAATGCCGACATTTCCTTGAGATCCATGCCCGCGCAGAATACCTGGTCCCCGCCGGTAAGAACAACCGCCTTGACGGAGTCATCTCTATTGATGGTCTCGAAACACGCGACGATATCATCCATCATCGCCTCCGACAGCGCGTTCATTTCCGCGGGACGATTCAGCGCTACAATACAATAGCCAGCAACACGCGTGACAATAAGTGTAGAATATTCCATTAGTCAGTATCCCCTTTTTGCCTGTCTTTGTTTTCTCCGACGTTCCCACTGTCTCCGTCATCGGAAGACGGAAACCTTCTCAATTTCATCACATTGCGGTGACGGTCCTGCACAGGGATATCCCTGATCAGAGAAACACGATTACTTTCACAGACGAAAGTTCCGGGGTGCACGTCTGGTATACTGTTGCACTACTATTTCATTCTGTATAAGATGCCGGTCTGTGTCCGATCCATTTCGTAGACAATCTCGTGATGGATTTCTCCAATTATGTACCTGATAAGACTTTTCTTTTCCTTTTCCGGATAGACCACGTGCGGCTCCCCGATGATTCCCGCCATCTGCGCGGCCCTGTCGACGGCATGGTCGATACCTCCGAGTTCATCGACAAGTCCCGCCTCCTGTGCCTGCCTGCCGGTATAAATGCGGCCGTCGGCGAGCCTCACCACCTCGCTCTTCGGCAGTGACCGCGATTCCGAAACGGCGGTAACAAACTGATCGTAGATATCATTGACAAGTTCTTGGAAAATCTTCCTTTCACGGGGTTCCATCTCCCTCAGCGGGCTACCGATGTCCTTATACTCACCGCTTTTGACGACCGTTGTTTCCAGACCGATTTTCTCCAGTAAATCGTGAATGTGAGAAAATTGTACAATGACGCCGATGCTGCCTGTAATGGTGCCGGGATTGGCGATGATGAGATCAGCGGCAGACGCGACATAATATCCCCCCGACGCCGCCACCGTCCCCATGGAGGCCACGACGGGTTTTGTAACGGCCAGTGCGCGAACCCTGTCATAAATCTCCTGGGCGGGCACGACGGCCCCGCCCGGAGAATCAATCCGAAGCACGACGGCCTTGATATCGTCATCTTCCTCGTAATCTGCGATAAGGTCGATAATCTTGCGCGAGTCGCGTATGACGCCTTCGACTTTAACGACACCGATATATTTTCTTGCGGTGAGAGGGGTGCCTCCTCCATTCAGCAGCCCAAGGGCGTACATGACCAGCATACACACGACACCCACGCTGATAAGGAGCAAAAACCCAAAGAAAAGAGGGTGTTTTCTCATGGTCTCCGATTTGAAATTATGGCACGAAAGGCATTGACGGCGGATCCGTTCAAGACCTTTCTTCATTTATGACTGCACGGCCCGTGACAGCGGGCCCGTCGCGAAACGCGACGCGCCCGCTGTCACCACATACTATCTTACATTTTCATGCCGGACAGGATTTCGCCAAGATTGGATACCACTTTTTCGCTGTTATTCACATATTGCTTGATCGTCGATGCTTCCGATGCCTGCTCGTATCCCTTGATACTGAGCCCGACTTTTTGATTGTCCGGATCAATGTTCTTGATAACTGCTGAAACCGTGGAACCGACCGGGTATATCTCGGTGAGCGGCTTGTCTTTCTTCCCCACCTCCGAGATGTGAACAAGGCCTTCCATGCCTTCTTCTATCTCCACAAAAATGCCGAAGTCGGTAACATTGGTGACCGTACCGCTGATGACCGCACCGGCTCCATACTTCGATCGCAGTTCTTCCCAGGGATTCTTCTCCAGTTGTTTGACACCCAGCGAAAATTTCTCATTTTCCGCATCCACCTTCAGGACGACGGCCTTTACCTCCTGGCCCTTTTTGTATAATTCTCCAGGGTGTTTGATGCGCTTCGTCCATGAAATATCAGAGACATGAATCAACCCGTCGATATCGCTTTCGATACCGACAAACATACCGAAATCGGTAATATTACGAATTTTCCCCTCGATAATGCTTCCTTCGGGATACTTCGCCTTCATCGCATCCCAGGGGTTCTCCATTGTCTGTTTCAATCCGAGAGATATCCGCCTGTTTTCCGCATCCACTTCAAGAACGGCTACGTGGATGGTCTCACCGATCCCGACTACCGTGGAGGGATGACGGATCTTCTTCGTCCAGAACATCTCGGAAACGTGGACCAAGCCCTCCACGCCGGGTTCGAGTTCAACGAACGCGCCGTAATCGGTATAGCTGACCACTTTCCCTTCAACGATCGAATTAACGATATACCGTTCCGATATGGTATCCCACGGGTTTTTGATGAGCTGTTTCAGACCCAGTGATACCCGTTCCTTTTCTTTGTCGAAACTCAAGACCTTGACGGTGATTTTATCACCCTTCGAATAATTATCTGCGGGATGCCGTATCCGTCCCCACGACATATCGGTGATGTGCAGAAGACCGTCAATTCCACCGAGATCGATAAAAAGACCGTAGTCCGTTATATTCTTGACCGTTCCTTCCACAACCATTCCTTCTTCCAGCTGATCGAGAAGGCCCTTTTTCTTTTCTTCGCGTTCTTTTTCAAGGATTGTCTTATGAGACAGGACAACGTTATTCCGCTTGCGATCATACTTCAATATATTGAAATCATAGGATTTACCAACATACCTGTCGAAATCGCGAACCGGATGTATTTCTATCTGCGACCCCGGAAGAAAGGCCACAACACCGATGTCGACGGACAGTCCGCCCTTCACCTTGTTGATGACCGTGCCCTGGACCGTACTTCCGTCCTCATGCGCGGCAATTATATCCTTCCACACCTTCGATCTCAGTGCTTTGTCCCGAGAAAGGATGAGGTCGTCTTCCTTTTTGCTGTCAACGAGAACCTCGATTTCGTCCCCCACGGACACCGTTACATCGCCGTTGCCGTCTTTACATTCGTCAATCGGCAATCGACCCTCCGTCTTGTATCCAACATCGACCATAACAAGATCGTCGCTGATCTCAACGACGGTTCCGGTAACTATCTTTCCCGTGGGAACTTCCTGAAAACTCTGCTCGTAGAGCTGCGTCAGATCTATATCTTCGCCCTGGCTCAACCCTTCGTCATGCATTACTGGTGATTCTTCATTGTTTTTTTCGTTTTCTTCGTTGATTTTCTCGTTGACCATTAATAAGTACCCCCTAATATAAATAAAACACGCCACCTTCGTGACGTTTGCTAGCATAACGATATTAAAATATCAAGACAATAAACCGTCATCTCTGCTTTTTTGTGATTCTTTTTTCTTCATGATAACGTCCAGCATATGTCTGACCACGGTATTTTTTTCAATCACCGTCGTATCCATGACGATCGCATCATCAGCCGGCTTCAGCGGGGCAATATTTCTCCCGGTGTCCTGGCTATCCCTGATTCCCATTTCCCTGATGATATCCGCGTAGTTCGCCTCCATATTCTTCTCCAGAAGCTGGTGATGTCGCCTCTTTGCCCGCTCTGTCAGAGCGGCCGTCAAAAAAAACTTCACATCGGCATCCGGAAACACCACCGTTCCCATATCACGTCCCTCGACGACGACACCACCGTGACGGGCCAGCCTTCTCTGTATGGGCAAAAGCATCTCACGGACCACTGGCACCGCCGACACCTGTGATGCGAGCGCGCTCATATCCTCCAGCCGAATCCGGTCCGAGACATCATATCCGTCAACGGAAACGGTGGTGCCGTTGTCCGTCGCCGTGCAGGAAATATCTATCTCTTCGCACAATTTTCTCAGCTTCTCCGTATCCTCCAAGGGGGTCACCGTTTCCCTGACCTTCCATGCCACCGCCCGGTAAAGGGCACCTGTGTCCAGATATGTATAGGTCAAGGCATGGGCGAGCTCTTTACTGACACTGCTCTTCCCCACGCCTGCCGGGCCGTCGATCGTTATAATCAGTTCGTCTCGCTTCATTGTCCGTATCCACAGTCTTCACTTACTCTGCCGCAATCACAACACCAAAAAACGCCGCCCGTTCTCCGTTGACCTCTTTCACATATCCCCTTCCATCATCATCTCATTTTTCCTCCCGCAACGAGACAACCTAAAAGAGCTTTCCCTCACACCACACACACTTTCGCACAAACATCACCACGGGTAAAAACCGCACTACATGAATCCACAACAGTCACAGGAACGAGAATCATCGATGGAAGTTCTTGAGGTTGGCGCACCGAACAATTCCGGTGTCGGAAAGAGACCGGTCACGAATGAATTGCTTTTGCGCGATACAGTGCTCTCCTTTTCTGTCACACCCATAAAAACCCGGCAACAACTTATGAATGAACAACTATGTAACACATCTTGTTCTCTCTGTCAAAAGAGCTCTTCGCCGACCATACATAATATTTGCCTTTTTCACATGAATGCCCTACATTAGTCAACAAGGAATAGTCGTCATGGTTCTGAGGGACATTACTCCCGTTATAACTACATTTTTCACCTCCGCGCCTGTCCGGGCCATGCGCGCAGACAGGCTGACGGAAATATCTGCGCCGTTGAGGACGCCATCCTCCCCCCGCCGCCGTCCGTTTTTCATTTCCGGATCACACCTTTTCACCGCCGCATGTCTTCTCTGTTTCATTCTCGTTATCACGACGATTTCCCCCTTCACCGGAACGGCGAAGGCCGCTGTCACCATTCAGGATGAAAAAAAAATAGGCAAGGAGCTTTACGACAGACTCAAAAAAACCGATTTCATTATTGAAGACGATTACATCACGGGATATGTGACGCGCATCGGAAATATACTCCTCGAACAGGGACAACCATCCCCCTTCGATTTTACCTTTTCCGTGGTCAAGAGCGACGGCATTAATGCGTTCGCCACGCCGGGCGGATATGTGTACGTCTATGCGGGCCTCATCAAAACCGCCGAGGATGAGTGTCAACTCGCCGGTGTCCTGGCCCACGAGATCGCCCATGTCAAGGCACGTCACGTCGCCAAGATGATCGAAAAGTCTCAGAAACTCAGCCTGGCGACGGTGGCGGCCATTCTTGCCGGAGCGTTTATCGGCGGCGATGCCGCGGCCGCAGTGTCAACTTTTTCCATGGCCACGGCGTCTACCTTGCAACTCAAATACTCGCGCGAACATGAAGAAGAAGCGGACAAGTTCGGCATGGGCTATCTCGTCGCCGCGGGATATGACGGAAAGGCAATGCCGGAATTCTTGTCCATCATGAGACGATACGATTACTACTCAAGCGCCGTTCCGTCGTATTTCCTGACCCATCCCGGCACCAACGAGCGTTTGACCTACCTCGATCTACTGCTCCACACAAGATATACGGAACCAGGGGCACGATGCATCGTGGGGGCTTTCAACCGCATCAAGACATTGCTCATTCTCAGGGAGAAAGATAACATCACGTCGAACATTCGATTATTTGAGGACGTCATCAGCAATAATCCTCACGACATTGACGCGCTCTACGGTCTCGCCGTCCTTCAAAACCGCATCGGGGAGTCGGATAAATCCATCGCCACGTTTCAAAAAGCGCTCTCCCTCGCCCCTGATGACCCGGATATATTGAAAGAGCTGGGAATCACATACTTCCACCGGGGGAAAACGAAGAAAGCGGCCGAAACGCTCCGTCGCGCTTATGCCACGGGCACCTACGATTGTGATACCCTGTATTACCTGGGACGTTCCTTTGAAAGCCTCAACAACTGCGGTGCCGCGCTCAGTGTGTATAAAATCCTTCACGCCGAGTATCCCGACCACACGGACGTCCTGTACAATATGGCCATGTGCTACGGCAAGACTAATCATGCCGGTGAATCGCACTATTACTTCGGACGCTTTTTCCACGAGAAGGGAAAACGGAAAAGCGCCCTTTTCCACTACCGCGCGGCCCGTTCTACCCTTCCCCAAAGTTCAGAATGGGCGCGGGACCTTGAAACATACATCGACGCACTGACAAAAGCGGAGGATGACAAACAACGCAGCGATTCACAGAAGTATCTTATTCATTAATAGATTATTGACATTACACGTTTTAATTGATAATGGTTCGGTAACTCTTGATTGATATTAGTCAGACGTATTGATAACATGTACCCGGATTGATAATGCAAAAGAGCACGCGCCGCTATTCTGAAACGACCTACGCCAGGTTTGTCACGTTCCTTGCCGTTCTCATCTTGGTCGCGTTACCGCTGACCGGCAACGCCCGTGTGGACGGCGGAGATGCCGCCCCATCGTCTTACATCCCCGATTCACTGATCACACTCGCCGACGGCCACGTTATCGTCGTCGACAAAACGCGCCAGCACCTGTATCTTTTCACGATAAAGGACGGACGATTTCACTCCGTTTACGACACTGTTTGTTCAACGGGCAAAAAGAAGGGAATGAAACTGCGCTCTGGCGATCATCGAACACCGGAGGGTATTTATTATCCGAAAGAGGTATTCTACGACGGAGAATTGACACCTATATACGGAATTATGGCGTATGATCTCGATTATCCGAACATTCTTGACCGGAAGGAAGGAAAAAACGGCAACAATATCTGGCTGCACGGAACAAACAAAGCGCTGAGTCCTCTTCAGTCCAACGGGTGTATTACGTTGAACAATGACGACATTGATTATATCTCGCAATTTATCACGCTCGGAAAGACGCCGATCATCATTCACGACTATATCAAATGGGTGCCTCACGACGTCATCCGCGCACTGAAAGATGAAATGCTGCTCCTCATCACGACGTGGTGCAGATCCGTCTGCAGCGGCAGTCCACCGATACTACAAAAATGTTATGGATCTCATGCCGTTATAAGTGACCATGCCCGGACACGACTCCTCGGCGAAATTGCCGAGGCCAGGAGCCTTCACACGACGGTAATATTGCATCCCGAAAACATATCCATCCTGAAACACGAAAAATACGCCGTCGCCACCTTCGATCAGGACTTCACCGTCGGCAACAATACTCTCAGTGCCGGGATGCGGAAGCTTTTTCTTAAGAAAAAATTGAACAACTGGTATATTGACGCGGATATCGCATTAGAATCGGAGAAGGTGACCGCTTTTGTGGCGTCCCTTGCATCGTCCAACCGTTACATCGCCAGCAACGGGGAAATGCGTAATATCCTCGAGCAGTGGATCCGCAGCTGGGAACAAAGTGACATAGACAGATATGGCACATTTTATGCAGAGAACTTTCGATCACGGGATATGGGGCTGGCCGAGTGGCTTGACCACAAAAAGAATCTTGCACGCTTAAGTGATAATATTGAAATTTCACTCTCTGACATACGTGTTTCGAAGAATGAAGAAAAAATGATCGTTACCTTCCTGCAAAGATACCGTTCATCGGTACACAGTGACACGGGCATCAAGACCCTGTCGTTTAGGAAATATGATGGGGATTGGAAGATTTACCGAGAAGTGTGGAACCCGATAACTACTGCAAGCGCTTCGAGGAAATAATGAAGAACCATTCTAAATCCAAAAAAAGCTGGCTTATACTGATTATCAGTGACGATGAAAGAAAGGGGCCGTATGAAATATCAAAGCGGATGATCGTATCCCTCATCGCCGTGGTCATCGTCTCCGTCGCACTGATCCTCCTCGCCTGCTTTTACCAGTACAGTTCCCAGAAGAACGCCTATCACAAGCTTTCCAGCCTTTACGATGGTATGAAGGAAACCTGTCGTGTCGTATCCGATGAAAATCGTGAGTTAACGCGGAGGATTGATCTGCTCCGGAATCAGTTGGACAGTACGCAAACAACTGCGAAGACCTCACCGGAACCGATCGGCAACGGTACTGGTGCGGCAACGGCCGAAGAAGCATCCGGTAACGAGCAGGTTCCCGTTGCGATCGATAAGTTTCACTACATTTTTGACGCCGACGCTGAGTCTCTTCACTTTAAATTTATGATCAGCAACCAACTCACCGGAGATGACACCATCTCGGGGTATGTCTTCGTTCTGCTGGCCCCCGTCTCGTCCGGCGGAACTGCCATATCATACCCCCACGCCGACTTTGAAAACGGCCAGCCCCTAAATTACAAGCAGGGCGAATACTTCTCCATCGCGCGGTTCAAGTACATGGAAGGCACCTTCGTATCGATCGGCGATGAAGAGAATTTCACAGAAATGACAGTCCTTGTCTTCTCACGTGACGGAAACCTGATTTTAACGAAAAACCTGGTGCTCTAGCATGGACCGTTTCGCATGAATCACGGAATTTTTCTATATGCTGCACACCACTTTTCCGGAGTCCATTGCACCGCGATACGATACGTGCTGTGCATTCTCGTCTGTCTTTTCGGGTTTGTTCCGTCTATCAACGCCGCTTCGTCATCCGGTGATGTCAATTCCGTTGAAACCTATTTCATGGGTACCGACTACGAACTTCATGTCTACCGCATACGGGGGCGCGTACCCGGCAAGACCGTTCTTATCATCGGTGGTATTCAGGGCAACGAGCCGGGCGGGTTTCTCTCCGCCGATCTTTACGCGGATTTGAAACTCATAGAAGGCAATCTCATCGTCGTTCCCCGCGCCAATTTCTGTTCCATCATCACCAATCGTCGACAGGTTAATGAAGATATGAACCGCAAGTTTTCCGATTCCGCCTGTTCAAATTACGAATCACAGGTCGTCGACATTCTCAAACGGCTCATCAAGGAAAGCGATTGCCTTCTCAATCTTCATGACGGCTCCGGCTTCTACTCGCACACGTGGAAAAGCGACTGGTGTAATCCCCTCCGCTACGGTCAATCCATCATCGTCGACGCGGAACAGTACATCGACCCCGATACGGGACATGAAATCGACCTCAAGGGAATGTCCGAACAGGTGATCGGTAAAATTAACGGGTTTATCGACAACCCCGATCATTTTTTTCATTTCAACAACCACCGGACGCAATCATCCGATTCGCTTCATCCCGAGCAGCGGAAATCCGCTACGTACTATGCCCTATACCAGTGCGGAATCCCCGCCTTCGGCATAGAAACAAGCAAGTCCCTGCCCCTGGAAACACGCATTTATCACCATAACCTTGCCGTCAACGCCTTTCTCACGACGTTTAACGTGCACCCCGAGGTCCCCGGCATCTGTCTTTATCCCCCAATATTGAAATACCTTGTTCTCAAAATAAACAATACCGCGCCCATCGTTGTCGGAGACGGAGAAACGGTCCACATCGCCCGGGGCGACACCGTGAAAGTCGTCCATGTAGAGGCCAATTACGACCGGGGGCTAAGCGTCGACCTCAGGGGCTACGGGTCGCTCAACGATATGAACAAACCCTTCTCAATAGTAGATCGATCCGAGGCCATCGTACGAAAGGATAATCGCATCTTCGGTAAAATATCCATTGTGACGGACAAACCTCACCGGCGTGACTGGCCGGAAACGACACACGCCCAGGTGCTCTTCTTTAAGGTTCGCATCAACGGCACGGAGACCTATGTTCCGAACGGCGCACACATGGACATAACCAAAGGAGATCGTATCGTACTCGTCGATGTCGGCACAAAACCTGATTCACTCTCCGGCATTACGTGTAATTTCAAAGGATTTGTTGGAAACATCTCAGTCAATACGGGAGAGGACCGGGGGTATACGATCAACACGGCGACGGATCTCTGGCACCGGTATTCCCTGTACAATGAGGGACGGGTATACCAGGTCGTGGTTACCAGAAACGACAGTGACGTCATCGGGCGCATGTTTTTCGATATCAGGGAACCCTCCTTTGAATACCTTGTCATGAAGTTCAACGACGGCGACAAACGGTGGTTCACGGCCGAAGATACCGTAACCATCGGCGACTTCGACTCGGTGGAGTTGGTGGACGTGAAGAGTAATGTGCCCCGCAATTCCCTTTCCCTGTCCATCGCGCGGACAAAAAAGGCCATTCCCCTGGTCATCGGCGAGGCACTCGCGGGGAGGGATATCATGCGGCAACTGTCAAATGACACGGGTTCATATCTCATCCAAATACAAAGGGATGCCATGGCGATCGCCTCGGTTCCCGTCGAAATCGTAAACAGACGTCTCTCATCGCACTCTCACAACAAGGAAATCTGCATGACGGAAAAGGAGTAAATCTGTGGAAGAACGGGACAAAAATGTTTCCATCATCAACGAGGGGTGTACTCTCGAAGGAACGTTTGATTTTACGGGATACGTCATGATCGCGGGCACAATCAAAGGAACGCTGACCGCCGAATCCGTCATGGCGGAGCAGAAGAGTCATATCAAGGCGGATTCGAGAGCGGAGTTTTTCACCATTGCCGGAACATACGAAGGCACCCTTGAGATAACGGGGACACTGACCCTGTTGGAAACGGCGCGAGTTACCGCCCAGATACGCTGTAACAAACTCATCGTCAAACAGGGCTGCATCATCAACGGGAAGATCGGTCCGCTCGCTGACTGATGAACTGATCATTATCAACAAAACGATATTAGTCGCCGCTTACCACCAGCGTCATCACTCTTACAGACACCCGAAATAATGCCGTCACCGGAGCCGGTGATTGACTTTCCCACCCCGTGTGATATCGTCTCGGTCAAACTATGTGAAAGGGAGTTTATCCATGCAGGTTTCAGTTCTTACAGGCGACGCCGTGCGGAGCAAGGTACCGGTCGTTATCGTCTGTCATTTTGAAGATGAAAATCGCCCGTCCGGCTATGCCGCACACGCGGACACGATAACGGGAAAACTCGTGACGGATCTCCTGACTGCGGGTGATTTTAAAGGTAAAATGAACGAAACACTCCTCGCCTACTCGCGGACGGATGACGGCGCGCGGCGTATCCTGCTCATCGGCCTGGGGAAAAGGTCCGAATTCACCCTCGACCGATACCGCGGCACATTCTCGACGGCCGCCCGGTACCTGCGCGACCGCCGCATAACGACCATCGCTTTCCAGGCGGAAACGCCGGTACATGACTTTACCGTATCCGAGGCTGTCGCCGCCGCCGTTGACGGCATGCTTCTCGGCCTGTACCGTTTCACACCCTTCAAAACGAACGATGACACAACGGCGGCGATGGAGGATTGCCGTATCTTCGTCGATAGCGATGCCGATCTGAAGGCAATTCGTAGCGCCGCCGATGAGGCACGACAGATCGCCGATGCGGTCGCTTTCACCCGCGATCTCGTCTCGTCGCCGGCGAACGAAATGACGCCCGTCATTATGGCATCGAAGGCCCTGGAATTGGCATCGTCATCTGTCCGCGTGACCGTGCTGGAAAGGGATGAAATAGAGCAACTCGGCATGAACGCCTTAATCGGTGTCGCGAAAGGCAGCAGCGAGCCCCCTCGGTTCATTATCCTAGAATACAAAGGCTCTTCAAAAACTTCTCCTCCAATTGTCCTCGTCGGTAAAGGCGTCACTTTTGACAGCGGCGGCATCTGCATCAAACCGGCGGACAAGATGGATCAGATGAAAGACGACATGGCCGGCGGGGCTGCAGTCATGGGAACGATCAAGGCCGCCGCAACATTGTCCCTCCCTATCAATATCGTGGGCATCATCCCCGCCGCGGAAAATCTGCCCGGTGGTTCCGCATATAAACCCAGTGACGTCCTGCGCTCTCATTCGGGCAAGACTATTGAAGTCATCAACACCGACGCCGAGGGCCGTCTCCTCCTCGCCGACGCGCTCAGCTACGGTCATTCCCGGTATCGTCCGCAGGCAATGATCGATATCGCCACCCTGACCGGCGCGTGCCTCGTCGCACTGGGCGAGGACATCATCGGTATGCTGGGAACGCATGTCACTGTCAAAGAACGCCTGACCGCGTCAGCTCAGGCGACGGGTGAATTCCTCTGGGAACTGCCGCTCTGGGATGATTACAACGAACTGATCAAAAGCGACATCGCCGACGTAAAAAACACCGGGCCCCGGTTCGCCGGTACCATCACGGCGGCCCTCTTCCTGAAAAAATTCACCGGCACTACCCCGTGGGTCCACCTCGATATTGCCGGTCCCTCGTGGGCGTCGAAAGACAAACCCTATATCCCCAAGGGTGCCTCCGGCTGTGGTGTCCGGCTTCTCGTACACTGCCTGAAAAACTGGACAGATCTTGATGAATAATATCGTCCTCGATATCAGAGGTCTCAAGACCCTTTTCGAGTCCCACCAGGGCGTCGTCACGGCGCTCGACGGCGTCAATCTGACCATGCGGCACACCGAAACCCTGGGTATCGTCGGTGAATCGGGATGCGGAAAAACGGTGCTGGCCCTTTCCATCATGCGCCTCGTACCGTCACCCCCGGGACGCATCGCCGCCGGCGAGATACTGCTCGACGGTCGGGATCTCCTGTCACTGCCGGAGCGTGAGATGCGTGCCCTCCGCGGGAACGAGATTTCCATGATCTTCCAGGAGCCCATGAACTCCCTGAACCCCGTCCTCACGGTAGGCAATCAGTTGACCGAGGCCATCCGTCTGCATGAGCGGATACCGTCCAAGGCAGCCGTGGACCGCGCGAAGGAGATGTTGCATCTCGTGGGTATTCCCTCACCCGACGAGCGCCTGAAAAACTACCCGCACCAGTTGAGCGGGGGCATGCGACAGCGCGTTATGATCGCCATGGCCCTGTCCTGTTCACCCCGGGTCATGCTGGCCGATGAACCGACGACGGCGCTCGATGTCACGATTCAGGCCCAGATCCTCGACCTCATGACACGCCTCAAGGAGGAAAAGGGCACGTCGATTCTCCTGATCACGCACGACCTGGGCGTCGTCGCCGAAACGGCACAGTCCGTCGCCGTCATGTACACGGGCAAGGTCGTGGAAACGGCCCCGGCGGACACTCTCTTCGCCACCCCTCTCCATCCCTACACTGAGGGCCTCATGGCCTCAACGCCGATCGAAGATAACAGGGGTAAGCGCCTCACGGCCATTCCCGGCACGGTTCCTCCACTCTACGAACTGCCGCCGGGATGCACGTTCCAGGACCGCTGTCCTTACGTGATGGACATCTGCCGGAACAAACCGCCCGATCTGACAAAGGTGACGCCGGACCACCAGGTTCGGTGCTGGCGATACGCGTAAAGGTTACGCTATGAACGACGCACTTCTTTCAGTCCACAACCTCACCCGGTTCTTCCCCATCCGGACACGGCCCTTCTCCCGGAAGCACGACCTGCTGAAGGCGCTCGACGGGGTGACCTTCAGCATCACCAGGGGTGAGACTCTGGGTCTTGTGGGCGAGAGCGGCTGCGGAAAAACGACGCTGGGACGGCTCATAACGCTTCTCGACCGGGCAACGTCGGGAGATATTATTTTCGACGGTGTTAATATCGTAGACCTTCAGGGTCCGGAGCTGAAAAAGTTCAGGCAGGCGGTGCAGCTTATCTTTCAGGATCCCTACGCATCACTTAATCCGCGGATGACGGCCGAGGCGATCATCGCCGAACCGCTCCGCGTGCATGGCCTCGCCCAGGGAAAGGAACGGCGACAGCAAGTCGCCGATTTGATGGATGCCGTCGGACTGCGCCGAGAACACATGCGGCGTTATCCTCACGAGTTCAGCGGCGGTCAACGCCAGCGAATCGGCATCGCCCGAGCCCTCGCCCTCAGGCCGAAGCTGATCGTCGCCGACGAGCCCGTGTCCGCACTGGACGTCTCCATCCAGGCACAGATACTCAACCTTCTCACCGACCTCCAGGACACCTTTAATCTCACCTATCTGTTTATCAGTCACGATCTCAGCGTCGTCGGCCACACCAGTGACCGGATCGCTGTCATGTATCTCGGCAAGATCGTGGAACTGGCGGACAGGGACGCACTGTTCCGCCGTCCCTATCACCCCTACACGGAAGCACTGCTTTCCGCCGTGCCGCACCCGGATCCGTCGCGCCGCCGGGATCACATCCCCCTCCACGGCGATGTACCCAGCCCCATCGACCCGCCGCCGGGATGTCCCTTCCACCCGCGATGTCCCGCAAAAATGGCCGTCTGCGAGACGCATGCTCCTGTACTCGAGGAAAAGGCGGCGGGACATTCCGCCGCATGCCACTTGAAACGATGAAAACGAAAGGATATTTCTTCGCTCATGCACTGTCACCTGAACGGCATTTGTGTTCTTGACACAACGCGGTACCTGCCGGGTCCGCTCTGCACGCGCTTGCTCGCGGATATGGGCGCCGACGTGATCGCGGTCGAGGCGGTCTCGGCCGGCGACCCTTTCCGATATATCCCCCCGATTGCGGGTCATTCCTCCAGCGCCTACTATACGATCAACCGCAACAAGCAAAGCATCGCCCTTGACTACTCCCGGCCCGCCGGTCGAGAGATCCTGCATTCGCTAATCAAACGGGCAGATGTCTTCGTCGTGGACATGAAACCTGAAAAGACCGCGGAATTGGGCATCGATGACAACCATCTCCGCCAAATCAATGATCGTCTCATTTACTGCTCGATTACCGGGTTCAACCACGACGGACCGTACAGCGGAATGGCAGCCCATGATCTGAACATCCTGGCACTCTCCGGCCTTCTCGACCTGATGGGAGAAAAAGACGGACCGCCCATGGTGCCGCCCGTCCAGATAGCCGGCACCATGGGCAGCCATACGGCCCTGTCCGCCATTCTCGCCGCTCTCTACAAGCGCGAAAAAACGGGCTCCGGTGAATCTCTCATCATATCGCTTTTCGACGCCGTTTCCACCGCCCTCTGCCTTCTCGCCGGTCAATATTCATCGGTCCTTGATGCGCTTCGCCGCGGAGAAACCATCGCCGGCGGCGGGTACGCCTGCTACAACGTCTATGAATGCGCCGACGGCACTCATCTCGCCATTGGCTGTATCGAGACGAAGCGCTGGGAAAAATTCTGTCACCTCATCGACCGGGACGACCTTGTTGAGGATCAGTTCACCCCGGGCCACGTCCAGGAAAGAATAACCGATACGGTCCGCACACTCATCAAAACAAAAACACGCGACGCCTGGTGTGCGCTCTTCGAACACTCCGATCTCTGTATCACTCCCGTATTAACGCTCAGTGAATCACTCACTTTCTTTCAGACATCCAGCAGACGTCCCTGGTCTTTCCGCAACATCGATGCCAATCATACCGTTCTCGAACAGGGAATCCCCTATCATTCGTCACGCAGCTACACTGCTGAAGATCATCCCGCCCCCGCGCACGGCGCAGACACGACGGACATCCTCGCACGATTGGGATATACAGAGACCGATCGAAAGCAATTCGAACAGGACGGCATTGTCCCGCCCTCAAAAATCTCAAAAAATACTTGACGAAGGAAAGTGAAAAGTTTAAATAGGCCTTTCAGTTTACGCATGTTCTCTCAAGACGCAGTAATTAATCGACGAAATAACTGTCGATACGCGCCCGTAGCTCAGCTGGATAGAGTGGCAGACTTCGAATCTGTTGGTCGCTGGTTCGAATCCAGCCGGGCGTGCCATATGCGATATACGAACGCGGGCCCTTAGCTCAGCTGGTAGCAGCAACTGACTCTTAATCAGTAGGTCGTCGGTTCGAACCCGACAGGGCCCACCATAAAATCAAGGGGTTATGCGAATTGCATGACCCCTTTTCTTTTTCTTGCTAACCTAGCTAACAATTCTTCTAAAAATGGCAATTTTTAATCAATGTATGTGTGGCGCTGATACCCATCTTCTCACTATAGTATGACAAATTATAACCGCCCGGATGTGAAAACCTATATATACCGATCTACACATTTGTACTTTAGAGGATATTCATGAGGGCATTTACTAGATATGCAAAGCTATTCACTCTGCTAGTCAACGGAGAAGGACCATACACACAAGACACCCTTAAACACGGGATAGTGCCCCGTCTTCTGGAATGTGCCCAATATCAATGCGATGAATACTATATATCTGGTACCGATGAAGCTATAACGGCCGACAGTTTGTCGTGTTTTAAAAGCTTTGGTTTCCGGTACTGCTTTTTGTCTTTCTTGACAACTTTCATACGATGTTCCCTCGTCAGATACTGATCATCTTGCTGTTAGGATACCAGGTAATCCCTTTTACTAACGTGAAATTCTTCCGGCGATGATGGAGGTAAGTTTTTCGTGCTTAATAATTTCAGGTTTCCGATATTCCTTTTTTTCTTCTTTTGCCTTTTCCATGGCCTGTCCTTTCTGTAATCGCACAATCCTTTGCTGTCCGAGATCTCAAGAACATATAGCATTGTGACTATAAAAAGTTAGTCCATTGATGTCAATGAAATAACGGCAATCATCATCACGGTGTTTCTTCAAAGAAAGAATAACTGGTAATTGGTTTATGCTTTATGAAGCCTTCGTGTGTTGTTTGCAGGGAATCCTTACTGTGGTCCCCGGTTGTTTCTTATCTGCTCCCCCCCGGGGTGTTCTCGTATAAGCCCATTCACCCTATGGATACAATTTAATACATAAGCACAGTATTCTGTCTGCAAAAAAGGGTAATATGCTTTCCCTGCACCCTTACCCCTCTGAAAGGTTTTATTTCGCTGTAGAGCATTGTGCAGGCCCTATGGGAGTAGTAGAGTAGGATCGATGATTACCAATGGCACGGTCCTCCCGATTGTCCTTGACAAAACAAAACGAGAGAATTAATAATTCACCGATTTTATTTTGGTTCCATGTGTAAAAGTATTTTTGAAGAGCTGTATCCGAGGTGGATTATGGCATTATCACCAAAGCCCTGCTTCTTAAAACAAAGAATGGGCTTTTTTTGTAGTGGGCAGTCTGGATCAATGGTGTCATAGTGCGGTGGATACCATGGTGATGACGGACTTAGTTCTATCGTGCGGAAATAGGTAAGGTGCATCCATATTTAAGGAGAAGGAGCTTTACGATGAAAGTAAAAATGGTCTTTCACATTTTGATCCTGTTCTTTGCCCTTGTATGCGGAGTCCCCAACATCCACGCTCAGATCTCGGTAAATTACTCTTCGTTTCTGGGAGGATCAGGAAATGAAAGCGCTCAGGCCGTTGCCGTCGCGCCGGACGGCTGTATCTGGGTGTGCGGGTACACCTATTCGGCTAATTTTCCCTTGATCAATCCGATCGATTCGACCCTGGGCGGCAGCCAGGATGCATTCGTTTGCAAGTTCAGCCCCGACGGTTCGACCTGCCTGTTCTCGACGTATCTTGGAGGCGGTGCCGATGACCTCGCTATGGGGATCGCCGTGGATGACGATGGGAACGTCTACATTTGCGGCCGCACTGACTCCGCAGATTTCCCGACTCTCAATGCCTTCCAGCCCACGCGGAACGGGTACTGGACGGACGACTTCATCTGCAAGCTGAATGCCTCGGGCACCATGATCTATTCGAGTTATCTGGGCGGCACGATGTTCGATTACGCTGATGACGTCGCCGTGGACGCCGCCGGCTGTGCATACGTGGCGGGCAGGGCCTGGTCGACGGACTTTCCGACGGTCAATGCCTACCAGGAGGAGAACGCGAACTCGAGCGGTTATAACTTCACGCTGACAAAGGTGGCGGCTGACGGGGCGTCGCTGGTTTACTCCACGTATCTGGGGGGAACGGGGGGAGGCCATGAGTACCCGTGTGTGGCCGTGACGCCGGGGGGGATTGCCTACTTCGGCGGGTCCACAACGTCAACGGATTACCCCGTCACGGCGAACGCTTACCAGCCGCTCCATGCCGGGCCTTCACCTGGCAGTTGGGATGGCGTGGTCAGCATTTTTTCCGCCGACGGGTCGTCGCTGACCTACTCCACGTTTCTGGGAGGAGCGGAAGACATCGACCAGGTGACCGATCTTGCGATCGGCGATGACGGATCCATCACGGTGGTTGGAATTACCCAGTCAGATGATTTCCCCGTGAAAAATGCGATCCAACCCACCATCTCGGTCCAGCCGGACTTTTTCGTGTCGCGGTTTGTGCCGGACACGGGACCACCTCCAGGCTATGACCTTGATTTCTCAACCTATATAGGCGGCTGGGATTGGGATTACGGAGAAGGCGTGGCGGTTGGCGCAGACGGCTCGGTCGTCGTCGTCGGGATTACGGTTTCGAACAACTTCCCGGTTTCCGAGGCCTTCCAGCCTACGCGACCCGGGGGTTACGACTGTGCCGTGTCTAAGCTGTCTCCCGACGGAAGTGCGTTTGTTTATTCGACCTATCTTGGCGGCAGTGGGGACGAATTTGGCTATAGAGTTGCCTTGGATGCCGGCGGTAACGCCATCGTTGTCGGCCGAACGGCATCCTCCAACTTTCCGACGGTAAACCCCTTTCAATCGACCAGGGGCGGTGGTGAAGATGGCTTTGTGACCCGTCTGGCAAAGACCCCCTATTGCGACGCCAGTGGAGGTTGCACCGAGTATATTTCCCGCGTCCAATTCAACACGATCGACAATTCCAGTACCTGCGACGGGTATCATGATTACACTGCGCTCTCCACTCAGATTGAACCGGGGACCGGCCACACCATTACCGTTACCAACGGTGCCTCTGAAGCCAGCGACCTCTGCGACGTGTGGGTGGATTGGAACCAGAACGGGAGCTTCGCTGATGCCGGAGAGATAACAACGCTTGGCGGCGGGCCGGCAGAATTTACCGGCACGATCACTGCCCCCGTGGACGCGTTCCAGGGCGAGACCCGAATGCGCATCAGGTTACGGCGGGGTGGATCTGTCGAACCCTGCGGAGATTTCGCATACGGCGAAGTCGAGGATTACACCGTTTTGGTTGCAACTACTTACGCAGTCACCTACAACGCCAACGGGGCTGACAGCGGCACGCCACCTGCTGATCAGACCAAGACCCACGGCGTGGATCTCACACTGGCCACCAATACCGGCGGCCTGGCCCTGGCCGGTTACACATTCACCGGCTGGAACACAGAGGCAGGCGGCGGCGGTACCCATTACGATGAAGGGGCGACCTATGCAGGCAACGCGGCCTTGGCCCTCTATGCCGAATGGACGCTCAATACCTACACCGTTACCTACAACGCCAACGGGGCTGACACCGGCACGCCACCGGCTGATCAG